>Ga0316189_10004646_pt1 | contig 13193 bp, 10 predicted proteins | sample LowCovwburrow_MG_FD_204930 | JGI IMG/M metagenome (GOLD analysis project Ga0316189, IMG submission 204930) | Coastal sediment microbial communities from Maine, United States - Lowes Cove worm burrow | ecosystem: Environmental > Aquatic > Marine > Coastal > Sediment | place: USA: Maine... | reverse complement strand
GAAGATATCGCCGATGCCATCGGCAAAAGTGCCACCGCATTCAACCAGGTTCTGGATTTGCTCTATCCGATGGCCTGGGAAACGCCGAGGTAACATCCTGTCTGTGGAGAATCCGCCAGTATCACCTGAAAACGATAAGTTAGACAGTCTTGTTACCGAAGGCACCTTCCCCTCCCTTCCCTACCACGAAGGATCTGATTGTGCTTCTCGCGCATCTATTAACCACGATCGCCAAACTCCTGGGACCCGGTGGTGCGAGAGTGGTCGCCGCCGACAGGCTCCTAGTATCCGGTCCAGCGCCAGATGATCCCGGCGGCCACGTCATCCGTACTCGAATCGGTATAGATGTTGTCGGTATAGGAATCACTGGTGATTTCGAAGGACAACGTGCTCTGTTCCATGCGGTTGCTCTTGAGTTCCCAATCCAGCGACAGCCTGGTATTAAGGTTGTTGTTGTCCGTGTAACCGTCATTTCCCTTGTAGCTGTCGTAGCCCGTATACAGGTTTAGACGATACGGATGCTCCGGGGGCTGGTAGGTCAATGACAGGGAGCTGTAGGTGCCGGTATACCGGTATTCACGGGTGCCCTTCAGGTACTCTTCCTGACTGATGCTGAAATCCGGCGTTATATAGATAAAGTCGGACGGGTAATAACTGCCGCTGATGGCGTAGGTGACCGTCTTCGAACTCCCGGAGTCGACCAGATCGTTGCTGCTTTCCTTTAACGAGGCTTCAAGATTCAGGTCCATCGTGTCTGCAGCCAAGTAGAAGGACGTGGATATCTCGCTAAGCGGGCCACTGTAGGCTTGTTCTCCCGCCGGATCCATGGAGCTCTGCCTGCTTCCCTGCCCGTAGGAAACCGAGACCCTTGCATATGGCCAGTCATGCAAGGTATAGCTTGGCGTTATTCTGATCAGTCGGTCCGTGTTGCGCGATTCTTCGGGATCATTCGCGACATTGTCCCACTGCTCCGAGTAGCCGGTCTTCAGTTTCAGGTTACCCTGCCTCCAGGAGACCCAGGATTCATGGCCGGCTTCGTCTTCCTTTACACCCTTGGGTTTCTTGCCCAGGCTTTCAAAGTCTTTGCTCCATGAAAGATACCTGGTGCCATATCCAAAGGCGCCTTGCTCGCCGCTTGCATCCAGCTTGACAAAGTATTTACCGTCATCCGCAAGATTCCCGCTTCGTTCTGTATCAAGGCTGCCGAAAGGATCGATGTCGTGTTCCTGCATCCTGGAATAGCCATGGCCAGCATCGAAAATCCCGGAATTTCTGTTGCCATGGTCAGACAAGCTGGACTTGAACTGGCCGGAAACTTTTAGTCCTTTTAATAGCGAAAGCTGCATATCGACATCCCATTCCGAATGCGAGGAAGACAGGATATTTGACTGCCATCCGGGCCGTTTCTTTATGTAGGTGTTGTTCAGATTAAAGCTGTCTTTAACGCTCAGACTTGAAGTTAAGGATTTTTTATCAGCTTTAATTTCTTTGGATACGCTCGAGGAAAGAAGGATGTGATCATCTTTGCTGGTTTCCTGAGAGAGCTCACTTTGATCACCAGAAGTCAGCTGTACTACCACTGTTTTGAACGCAGGTGGTGCATCCAGTACCGTTTCCTGGTCGTCAGTTGCGCTGGTTGAATAGGTAACAAGTCTGGGTTCGGATGTAGGAAGAGGCAAGGTGGAGCCCGCCATGTTTTCCGCCAACTGCGTGCGCAGGCGCTGCCCCGGTGAAATCAGATAGGGGGGCAGGATGCCGTCCATCACGGCGAGCTGCTCGGCGATGAGACCGTGACGCGTCGCGATCGAGTAGACCGTGTCGTTACGCTGCACGGTATAGGTATGAGATAGTGATTCGGCGGATTGTTTTGAGGGCCTGGGTTGTGCCTGTAATAGCTGGCTATCACCTGAATGAATGATACCTTCAGTGGTAAAAGCTAATAACTGTCCCTGCATCAACAAAGACGCGAGCGCTAACGTTAAAAGTCCAGCATACCGTGACATGGCTTTATTGTTGTTGTGTGTAAGGACAACATTACAATGTACGTTACCATTATATTGACGCTATCCAATGATGACCAGTACATAATATGTATATGGTCATATGTATATCGTCAACAGAATATTAATATCGACATAGCGCACCTAAATAAGATTATGAAACTAATAATATTTTTCAATATGTGCGATTGGTGTTTTATTAAACTGGACGTGTCCTGATATTTTTCTCGAAATGCTACTGATTGCGCATGTGGTATTGCGCTTAGGTAAGTAAGGAAACAGTCTTTTTTAAACAAACAATTGATTAAGCGGGCTAATCCAGGGCCCTGTCGATCAGAGACCTGAGCACGCAGCGGGCATCGAAAAAGGTCTCCGCGAGTGCACGGGCCGCCTCGCAATGCCGCTTGTAATTGGTGTTGACGTTCTCCAGCCCCGCCAGGGCCTGGCCGGGGGTGGAGAAAGGGACCAGGCCGGCGTCCCCGGGCAGTTGCGTGGAGAAACCGGTATCCTGCACAAGCACCGGCCGTCCACTGGCCAAGTAACAGGCGCTGCGTTCGCTGAACCAGCCGGTGTTGGACACTACGTAACCGTGCTTCGCAACACTAAACTCACCCCGGGAGTCGCGGATGTAGTCCTGGTAGCTCCAGGGGTCACGCGTGACCTCTAGGGGATCGCGCAAACGCCAGCCCTGTTTCATGAGCTGTTCCCGGGGTGCCTCGACACTGCCCAGGGCAATTTCCAGTTCTACCCCGGTATGCCGGGGCACGTCCAGGTATGGGCTGAAGGATTCAGATTTCATACCATAGTGTCGCCCACCGTAGTCACGCTTGTTATAGCTGTCCCACTGCATTACCGTGCTGAAGGCGCCCTGCATGGGGCCCGGGGAAACCCGCCAGGCCTCTAGATCCACGGGTTGGCGGGTTGGACGCCAGGGAAACCCGTCGTCCGGGACACTGCAATCCGTGGCGCCCAGGTTCTCGCCGAAGGAGAAGAATACATTGTGCTCTTCCGCCAGGCGACGCCGCTCAGGATCCTGGAGGATGCGGATCTGGGTGAACAGGGGATCCGTGTCCAGGTAAACCCGTGTGGGGACCTCCGCCAGGGGGCCGCGCAGTGGATTGGCTCCGGACAGGTTTATCAACAGATCGGCATCCTTGCAAAAACTTGCCACCCGGTGGGCGGCTGGTCCATACCAGCGCTTGCCGAAAACATCGTGATAGGCCCAGTGCCGAGAAAGTCCGACGCGATCGAATACCTTCTCTGTAAACGCCAGGCCGAAACCGGGATCAATGCCGGTCTCTCCGGTAAGCGGGTTATAGCAAGCCCAGCGCTTATCGCCGCTATCTTCCAGGAACAATACCTCGTGCCCTAGCCGCGCAAGGCCCATGACGTACTGCAGGTGATGCCAGGCCATGCCGCCGATGGGGCAACGCACGATGTATCCCAGTACAAGGATGCGTAGTGCGTCGGGGTTTCCCGGTCGTGCCGCCTCAAAGGCCGACATCTGACAGAACCCTCCCCATCAACTGCCGGGCATCCAGGTAGGTTTCTGCCAGTTCCCGCGCCCGGCGGGCGTGCCGTGGATAATGACTAACGATTTCTTCCAGGGCCACCGCCGCCTGTTCAACATCGGACACCGCGAACAGTCCTTCTCCGCAGGGCAGGTGGGTGCTGAAACCGGTGTCCTGGAGTACCACTGGCCGGCCACTTGCGAGATAGGCCGCACTGCGGTCGGAGAACCAGCCACTGCGGGTAGCGACAAATACGTTCTTGCATACGCTGAACTCCCCCATGGAGCCTGCGATATAGGAGCGGTAGCCGTCATAGGAGCGGGTAACCTGGTGGGCGTCCCGCAGTCGCCAACCGTTTACCTGCAGTTCCTGTTGTGGTGCTTGTCCCGCCACCGCGACCTCCAGCGGTACAGAAATGCGTTGCGGCAGATCCATGAAGCGAGCGAACTCCAGATCTTTCTGTCCGTAATCCTTGCCTTTGAAACGGACGGGCGCATGGGATTGCCAGTTCATCACCGTGGTAAAACAACTATTCGCCGGTGGAGATGTCGCCTGAAACAATGCAGTATCCACGGGGTTGAAGACATGACGCCAGGACCGTCCGGCGTTGGGTGCGGTCGTTAGCTCAGTACCGATGTTGGCGCCATTGGAGTAATAGTGGTCGAACTCCCTGGCTTCCCGGCTCTCCTCCGCCGCTTGTTCCATCTTGATCTGTGTGAAGCCCGGTTCACCATCAATGAGTACCGTTGGAATTCCCTCCTTGCGCGCCTCACTCAGCCAGGCACCATGATTGCCGCTGTCGACTAAAAGGTCTGCAGTGCGGAAGATCTCGCGCAGGTCTGTCCTGTTCATCCCGTACAGCGTGTGATTTATGTCTTCGAATACCAGCCTTTCTTCCAGTCCGAAACGTGCCAGCAGATCACGTACCGTGGCAAAGCCAGGCCTGCAATTGTCACTCATTGTCTGGCGTTCGGGATCGAAACAGGCATCAGGGTAATCTGCCCGCTCCAGCAGAAACACCTCGTGACCCAGACGATGAAACCCGAGGGCATATTGCAAAGCCCAGGAGAGCATGCCGCCCATCGGATAACGCACCATATAACTAGAAAGCAGAATGCGCGCCAAGGATTATGTCTCCGCCAAAGTCAGCTTATCCAGTTCCTCCAGGAAATCCTCACGCAGGCCGGAAAGTTTCTTCACGGCACCCTGTTGGATAGCCCTGGCGTATGTACGGCCTTCATCCGATAGGCAGTAGTCCAGTGCTCGCTGTAAATCCTCATCTTTGAGATTGTCTGTGGTTAATACTGTGTCCCAGCCGATGGCCTTTGCCTGACGCACAATTTTGGCGCCTCCGGCGATAGGATCCACTACAAGCGGAGGGATTCCGTTCTTGAGTGCCATCACCATGCCGTGCAAGCGAGTGGTAATGATCACGTCCATGCGTGCTATCAGGGACTCCACCTCGCGAGGGGTGCGCAGCCCGAGCTGGTTCTCGTCCAGTCGAGTGTCAATTGGAACCACCGCCAGTTCACGTGTTTTCATCAGCCTCTCCAGTGCCTCATTCACCTGCTGGTGTCTCGCCCGTTCCCTGTATTCCGCCTGTGGGTGCACTAAAATCAGCCCAACAACGGGAACACGGGGCTGGTCGGCCAGGAAAACCAGGTCAGGCCTCGCCGCTTCACTGCTGTCGCGCTCAATCAGCAGGTCGAAGGGGTTCCACTCATCCAGATCCTGGAGCATGGTAAGGTTCATTCCGACCAGGGGTAACCCGGCGAAATGCGGCAGGAAGTCCGTAATGGGTGGCCCGTTTCCAAATGGGCCACAGATGAAAATTATGGCAGTGTAATCCCCCGGATCCGCCTGGTCCCAGGCAATACCCCCCTGAAACGGTGGTGCCACGGCGATGTCGTAGTCGTAACCTGCCTCGGACAGCCAGTCACACACCAGGTCCCGCGCCAGCAGGTCACCGGCGCTGGCACCCATTTGCTCGAAGCTGAACCAGCCGGCAATAAGCATTTTCATGCTGGTACTGATCCCCTTGTGCAGGTCGTGTCCTGTTGTGTGGTTCCGTCAACCTGATACATAAAACATGGTCAGAGTTAAATACTACTCCGCAATAGACCTGATACCCCAGGAACTTGTCTGATGATTTGCCTGAACCTGGTGAATTGCCGCTGGATGATCCCCCGCCATTTGGAAGCAAAACTGGTCAGTAATCCGTGTTTTCATGATGTCCTCGTCGTTGCCGTATTACCGGTTGCTGACGCCATCGATACTTCAAGCAACTGTGCCAGTACCAGTGACGAATCGAAATACTGTTCCGCGATGTCACGTGCTGCCTTGCGATGGATGTCGTAGCGGCTCTCGACATCCCGGATTCCATCGATTGCTTCCTGCAGCGTAAAGAAAGGCACTATACCCGTCCCGGTTGGCAACACCTTTGAAAAGCCGGTGTCCTGAACCACAACCGGTCGCCCTGCAGCAAGATAACAGGCAGAGCGGCAGCTGAACCAGCCCGATTGCCCAACGACATAGCCGTTCTTGGCGACACTCCATTCCGCCCTGGAAGACCTGATATAGGTACGATAACTGTCGATATGGGGACAGACATCATCCGGGTGAACGACATGCCAGCCTTTTTGCGACAATAGTCCGCGCGGGGTGCGCCGTGTCTTGCCAGTGTTGACCGCGATCTCCAGAGTCGTTTCCGGGACCATTCCCGGCAGGTCGATGAAACGCTCGAACTCGACATCCTTCTGCGCATAGACCCTGCCATTGAACTCCAGGGGCTTGTAGCTGGTCCAGTTCATGACGGTTGTAAAGGCAGTGCCGGCCGTATTCTCCGGCTGCCACTCAGAAAGCACAACCGGTTGCCGTGTCGGGCGCCATTCAAGACCTGTGGCAGGTACCGCATCAGAAAGATGTTCGCCGAAGCTGAAATGGACATCATGCATATCAACCATGCGCCGGAAATCGTTCTGCCCCCTGGCCAGCTTCACCTGGGTGAATACCGGGTCGGAGTCGATATAGACAAGACGTGGAATCCGGCGATAGTGTTCCGGATGCGCCAGCGTACCTGACACGTTGATCAGCATGTCTGAGGAGTGCACGACCGCCTGCCTCTTTCTATCCGTCAGGCCGAACCACTGCGACTGCCACGGGAAGTGGTAGGCCCAGCGGTCGCCCAGCCCGAAGCGGTCCATGACGGATCCCAGGTATTCGACGTTGAATGCACAGTCCTTTGCAACACCGCCTTCAACCGGATTGTAGGGCCATTGCCCTGTATCCTCAAAATAGTAAACATCGTGGCCCATGAGTTTCAGGCCCAGGGCGTACTGAATATAGTCCCAGGTTACCCCTCCCAGGGGGTATTGCCCGATCAGGCCCGTGACAATGATTTTCAACTTGTTCATGGATGGTCTTTTAGATTAGCCCCATTTCTTTCGCATGCTTGCGCAATACTTCAAGGCGCTGCTGCTGGTAACGGGTCCAGTCAGGCCGGTCACCCAGCCAGCGGAACTGGATATAAATCCTGGCGGCACACAAGCTTCTTTGGAAGTCATGCGGCGGGCCATCCGGCCACCTGGCTTGTTGATACTCAAGTTCAAGCCCCTGTATGGCATCCTGGCCCCACCCTTCCGTCAGCGTTACCAGGTCTATTTCACCGCTGCCGACTGCTGTTGATTCCCAGTCGACCGGATAGACCATGCCATCCTTCAGCAGAATATTTTCCGGGTAATACTCACCGTGAATAATTGTGGGGGGGCTATCGTAGAGTGCGTCGATGACTTCATCAAAGCGGTGGCTGAGTGTTTCCAGCCATCGGGAGCCCAGTCCTGACTGTTCTGTCATCTGTAGCGTGCGCCGGGCCCAACCCTTGTAATAATCCGGGTCATACCTTCTAAGAAAAGACAGTGCCGGACTGGAAAGCCGTTTGCTGCAAAGTGCATGGAACCGTCCAATCCATCTGGCAGCCTTATCCATCGCCTCCGGCTCGGACGTTTTTATCACCCTTGCGCTGTCAGCCAGGTACTCCAGTACCAGCCCGGTACGGTTCTTCGCCGGATCCCGGTAGATGCCGTAGAGGGCTGGGCTGGGCAGGTCCAGGCCCTGCAGGAGTCGCCGGTACACATCCGCCTCGTATTCGACGCCGCCCCTGTGACCATGTGCTTCATGATCGAGATCGTCTGAATACTTACAGAAGAGCATGATCTCCCGCTCGTTGCCAATCCGGCAGGTGACGATCTCGCTGGGAAAGGTACTGTAGTACTTGTTCGGTTTTCGGGAAAGCACCTCCAGTTTTCCGGAAAGTACGCCACCTTCCGAGATTGCGGATTCCAGTATCGTCGATAGAGTATCAGGCTCGGGTATGGCGGTAAGCAGTGAATTCAAGGTGTCGTATTTTCCTGTCAGACGATTCGTCATGCCTACTGCTCAGCTCCAGCCAAGTGCATGGAAGGCACGTTTCAGCCGGTTTGTATAGCGGCTGATCCAGAGAACCTTTTTATGCGGACTTGTCGTCAGGAAGTCGTAACTGGCCCACTCAACTGCATCCAGAACCCTGAAGGCGACTCCCAGTATCGCCAGGTGCTCAATATCCTGCAGGCCAATGTTTGAATTGAATCCCTTCAGGTGGTTCCAGTAACGGGTAATGGTAGTATCCGGTGCTTTTTGAAACATCCAGTACAGGTCAACGGCAGGTGTTCCTTTGCCTGACATTTCCCAGTCGAAAACAAAAAGTTTCTGCCCGGCATCTGTAGCGCAAATATGTACATTTTTGCTCACAAAATCATTATGTACCAGTGAGGCAGGGATGGTCTCGCAAAAAGATTCTATCTCGGACCAGCGGGACTCAAGCAGTTCTGCCTGAATGCAGAATTTTTCCAGGACTTCGAAATCCGCCGGACCGAGCGCGGAATTCGAAGTGCAGTCTTTCATCCTTTGCCTGGCACTGTGAAGTTGTGACAGATAGTAGGGTGGTCCCCTATCCGGTAGTTGTGACAGCGTGTCCAGTTGCGTCGTACTTGTATGCATAGCTGCAAGCCAGCGTGTTGCAAGTTCAAGGTGGGTATCGTTATTGACATCCAGTTCCATTCCGCCTGCATTTTCAATAAAAATCCAGTGCCGGTCATCCTGGGTCACGTGGCCGTAATAACGTAGTGAACTAATCGGCAACTCTGGAAGGATCTTCTCGTAAATTTTGCTTTCGAGTGCTGCAGTAGCTGGGGCGCACATTTTTGCAACAATAACGGATTCACCATGGCCAGGGCAGTCAAGTCTGTAAACTGCGGACTTCCTCTTGTTCTTGTTCTTCTTTCGGGCGAGCTTGGCGGCATACAGTGCATGGATCTCCGCTGGCCTGCTGTTCCCTGAATCCAGGGCTAGCCATGCATCCACGGCGGGGTGTCCGTCCGGATTTTCTTCTACCATGCACTGGTTTGAGGTTGTTGTCATGTATATGTACCGGAATATCTAGGTGTTGCTGCCTGGTTGTGCGGTCTTCTGATACAGGTTCGATTCCAGGGATTCACTGGCAACCTCTATAACGCGGCCGTCTCTGACTTCGAGCAGCAAGTCACACATATCAAGTGTGCTGAGCCGGTGGGCGATCATGAAGGTGGTCCGTCCCTGCATCAGCCGTTCCATGGCCTCCATAATCAGGCCTTCTGTCTTGACGTCAACCGAACTCGTTGGTTCATCCAGAAGCAAAATAGGTGCATCACGCAGGAATGCGCGGGCAAGGGCAATTCTCTGGCGTTCTCCTCCTGACAGGCGCATGCCGCGCTCACCGACCAGGGTTTCGTAGCCTTTCGGTAATGTTTCGATGAAGTCATGCGCATTGGCAGCCGTGGCCGCGGCGATAATATCCTCTTCGTCTGCATCCGGACGCCCGTAGGCGATATTATCTGAGATGCTGTTCGAGAACAGCACGGGCTCTTGAAGAACGATGCCAAACTGATTTCTCAGATCCGTGATCCTGTAGCCCTTAATGTCATTGTCATCCAGGTATATGTGGCCGGATGCCGGATCATAGAAGCGCATCAGCAGGCTCATCAGGGTCGTCTTGCCAGCGCCCGTCCTGCCTGCAATACCGATGCGGGTGCCTGCCGGTATCTCCAGGGATATGTCCTGTAACACGGGGCGGCCCGGTTCATATTCAAACGCTACATTTGCAAGTCTGAAGGCCCCTTGCGCCCGTGTCAGCGGAAGGGGATTGTCCCGTTCCGGCACATCAACCTGTTCATCCAGAAAATCAAATGCGCGCTCGGCGCTGGCAAATGCATTCTGCATGCTGGCTAATTGCTTCCCGATTATTTTCAGCGGGTTGTACAGCAGGCTAACGTAGGCCATCACGACCAGAAGGTCGCCAATGGACATTTCCCCGGCCTGTATCATTTTTACACCGATGTACAGGACGATACCTGTCCCGATTGCCGTGGTGAGGCCGGTTGCAAGGCTGAAGGAGCCTTGTAATAACGTGATTCTCAGCCGTGATGACAGACTCTTTGAAGCATTGCGGGTATAACGTTCCTGTTCCCTCTGTTCCTGGGTAAATGCCTTGACGACACGCAGGGAGGAGAACACTTCAGTGATGACGGAAATTGCTGCACTATCGAGCTTCTTCTGTTTGCGCCATCCTTCACGCAGGGGGTTGCGGTAACTCTTGATCAGAAAGAGCAATACAGGGACAACCAGCAAGGCAATAAGCGCGATCTTCCAACTGATATTTGCCATGATAAATATCATGGACACAATCGTTATGAGCGCCGCGAACATCGGTATCAGTCCATCGATGGTCACTCTTTGGAGGGCCATCGAGTCATACTGGACCCTGTACATTGAATGGGTCACACCCTTGCGGTCGTGGAAAGCGAGTGATAGCCGCTGCCCGTGCCAGAACAGAAGCGAGCGGAAGGTCAACGAGAGCTTTTCACCCGTGTAGGTGCGCATATAGGAAGCAGCCAGGTTCTGCAGTTGCGATAATGCGGAGACCGCGACCAGCAGACATGCTGCAAACACAAGTATGAACGTCGGAGATACCTGGATGCTCGCCGGAAGGACTGCGTCCAGGAAGCCAGGCAGGGGTTCGGAGCCCAGCACATTGTCAACCACCAGCTTCAATGCCAGCGGGGACAGCAGGGCCAGTGGTGTGGCCAGCAGGTCCAGCAGCAGGATACCGCCGACCTGCGGCCAGTACGGCCGGGCCTGCTGCAACAATCGCCTGAGTATTGCGATATCTGATCGTTTACTGTCTGGCATTCCCGGTTTCCTGTTCCAGATACTCGACTTCGTCAAGGAGCACCCGAACTATTCGTGGTCCGATTACCGCCAATTTCATGATTCGTTCAACTGTCCAAGTGCCCTGGACAGAGTGCCCACGGCAAAGCCGGCGTCGATCAATGCACGTGCGATAACAACGATGGCAGAGGCAGCAGATAAAGCGCTGACGAGATATGCGCCATCTTCACCCGCGCCGAGTGAAATGAGTATGAGGGGTATCGCAGGCAGCAGCGCAAGCGTGCTCCATTTTGGCCACATGCGGAAACGCACCATCTGTTTGCCGGCACCGTGCTCTTCTGTCGTCATCAAAACACGCACCCCGCCCAGCAACCCGCCGCGCATCTCGAGATCCCAGCCGTCAAAGTCGCTACCGGCCATGACGACCGAGCCAGACTCCACCACTGACGCCTGCAGTTTGGCTAATGTTTGCGTCGGGTCTTCCCACTGCTCATGCCAGAGCGATACGGTTTTCCGCAGCGGCAGTTCCCAACTAACCGTTCCCCGTCTGCGCCAGGGAGTCAGGCCGTGTTTCAGGCGACCGATCAGACGTGCCATAGGCTGTTGCAGATGCAGAAACGCAGTAATGAAAAACAATCGGGCCCGTTCGGCGGCTGTCGAAGGCCGCGACGTGAACTTCGCCCGGCTCGCACTGAGTAGCGCCTGTGCCACGGGGAGCGCAAGCGCTACCAGAAAGACAGGGACGACGACTGTCAGCGGCTGCCAACCCACGCTGAGCGCCGACAGGAATGCCAGCACCGCGATTACCAGATACCACTCGGGCATGAGCGGCAACGAAAGCAGGGTACCGGTAGCGGGCTGGTATAAGGACTGAAACGGTGCACTGCCCCATACACCCTGGTAAACACGACCACGAAGTGCGCCCAGATCCAGGGTCAAGCCTTTACCATACAGCCGCCCACCCCAGCTTGTATGTCCGAGCGGGTTATACTTTTCCGGCCACTTTTCTTCCAGCAAGGCTTCTGCCTTGCCATAGCCCTGTTGCTGCTTCCAGTACATCTGCATCGAATTGCGGCGGTGATGCCACACCATGGCTGCCGCGTTAAAGCCGATTTCCCCGACCTGATCCTGTATTCGCCAGCAGAGATCCACGTCATCACCGGCGGCACGGTAACGCGGATCGAACCCCTCCACGGCCTCGAGCGCGGACTTGCGAAAAGTCATATTGCAGCCGGGTATATGTTCGGCGAGCGTGTCCGACAGGAGAACGTGCACCGGACCTCCAGGTGCGTTGGCCACACAGTCCGCGATGGAGCCGTCGCCGGGCGGCGCCAGGTTCGGGCCTCCGACACCCACGTAATCGCTATCGAGATAGGTCAGCGCCAGATAGTGCGCCCAGTCGGGATCGGGGTAGGCGTCATCGTCAATATAGGCGACGATTTCCTTGCCTGCTGCCTGGTACCCTGTGTTGCGTGCATTTGACAGGCCACGGTTTTCCGTACTGATCACCTTGACGTCATAGTCTGCCGCGATCAGGGGGGTTTCGTCGGTCGAACCATCGTTGACCAGGATGACCTCGTAGTCCGGATAGGAAAGTTTTTGCAGGCCCTCCAGGGTGTCCCTGATGGTACTGGCACCGTTATAACTGCATACGACGACTGATATACCGGGCCAGCGGGTGTCAACAGGGAACGGACAATCCGCAAACACCTGGGCTACGGCAGACAAGGCCGGCTTTGCACGGCGTTCTCGGGTCGTCAGTCCAAAGTCCCAGTCTTCGATATCGTGACCACCCCGATACCATTCATCGGTCCATGCGAAAACAAAGCTACCCACACATCCCGACGTGAAAACACTGCGTATCTGCCATGTCAGGCTGTCGGCCTGCGCCTGTTCGCCATGGCGCTGGCTATCCAGTCCGATCTCCGCCATGAGTAAAGGACGCTCGTCCGTTATGTTTTGAAGACGAGCCAGGTAAGCCTCCAGACGTTCCTGCGACTCCAGATACACGTTAAAGCAAACGAAATCGAGAAACGGCAGTTGCAGGTACTCGGTTGTCGGGAAATTTACATAGGTAACAAGCCCGTGAGGATCTTCTTTCTTGACGATCCGGTAGAGGCGTTCGATAAATCGTTCGATGCGTTCACGCCCATGCCAGCGCACTATGGAGGCAGGGATTTCATTGCCAACCGCGTAACACAGCACGGCGGGATGATCAGCACACGAGCGCGCCGCCGCACGCGCCTGATTTTCAATGGTGTTTGCCCGTTCGATATCATCCAGGAAGGTGATATGTTGTTCCCAGGGAATACCGACCATGACGTGCAATGCATTTTTTAACGCTTCATCCAGCAGCCAGCGTGGCGGCACGGTATAGGTCCGGATAGCGTTGATCCCACTGGCAGCCATCTGTTCGAAATCCCTGGCAACCTGTTCCGCTTGT
>Ga0316189_10004645_pt1 | contig 13194 bp, 33 predicted proteins | sample LowCovwburrow_MG_FD_204930 | JGI IMG/M metagenome (GOLD analysis project Ga0316189, IMG submission 204930) | Coastal sediment microbial communities from Maine, United States - Lowes Cove worm burrow | ecosystem: Environmental > Aquatic > Marine > Coastal > Sediment | place: USA: Maine... | reverse complement strand
TATTATTGAACAGTCCCAAGATTGGTTTTTGTATCTATGCACTTTAGAAGGCCAAGAACTGGAATTTACAGCCAGGAAGAAACAGAAGAAAAAGAGTAATAAACAGAATAAGTATTACAGGGCCGTTGTGGTTGAATTGTTGGGAGATCATCTTGGTTATCATCCTGATGAAATGCATGGAGTTTTACAATTAGAGTTTTTCTTGTACGAAAACGACAAAGGTATTAAGTATATAAGAAGTACAAAATTAACGGATTGGGACACAGTAGAATGGGAAGACAAAATGTCTGAGATAAGACAATGGGCAAGCGAAAAACATTCTTTGTATATTCCACTTCCGAATGAGGTAAATTATTAAATGTGGATAACTTGTGGATGGTTATCACGCGATATGTCGTCTATCTACAAGTTGGTATGCAATTTTTTAAATTTTTATATATTAAAGATTTTGGCTAATCAGAAAGGCTTTTAAGGATGGATAATGTGTATAAAATGGAGTTGTTAAAACAGTATATTGTTGACCAAAACACTTTATTAACCAGGGTTCCTGGTGGGTGGGTGTATTCAGATATGCAAGGGTGTTGTTTTGTGCCGTTTAATAACGACTTTCAAATAGACCCGCCAAAATCAGAACTGGTGGAAATTGAAAAACCAGCCCACAACAACGAAAGGGCTGAAATTTTTTCCAAGGTAATTTGTGATTATTGCGTTAATCATAGTGGTATAAAATGTGATGTTGATTTTCCAAACTGCTTCTCTGGGAAAAAACTATCACCCGTTTCTTAACCGTTGTGCAAAATTAAAAAATAAAAGCGCTCACTGGAGGGAAAATGAATAAAGAAGAGTGGTTTGATTTAAAAAAAGGCGATCTTATTATAAGTTCTTCTGGTAGGAACATAAGAAAAGTTTACTCTAATAGAAGAGGGTGTGTAAGCTTGCTAAAATTAAGATCATCATGGACAGAAAGTAAATTTACTGTATACACGGATACTGATAGCCCAAAATTTGAGGTGTATGCCAAATATGAAGGGCGTGGGATTTTAAAAAGAAGGTTAGGGTTTTTTAAACCCGCTCGCTAAAAGCATTTTTTAAAATCACACAACAGGTGCTATATATCATTTTTGACAAAACAAAACGACACATAGCACCGGAACGTTAGGTGAAATAAATTTTTAAAGCGATTATATTAAAGATTTTGGCTACAGAAAGGAAGTAAAGGATGAGTGAAATTAAAAAGTTTGAAATGTGGTTAGAGCCTTATACGCCGGATGGAGATAATCCTTGTGCAGAATGCGTTTTAGGTGTTGGGCTAATGTGCTTGGATAGAAGTTACTGTGAACAAAGAAAAACTGGAAAAACGTGGCGAAAATGTTCAGAGCCGCCAAAATCGGATAATATTGAAGCTAAAAATATTACATCACCTAACAAATCAAGCCCAAAATTACCGAACATTGAGGAAGTATACGGGGCTGTAATAGGTGAGTTTCCTGAATCTGCTACTTGGACACAGCAACAAGTTATTGATAAGGTGTATGATTTTATAGCCGGTAAAATCGGGCGTTGATCAAACGTTGTAAGAAATAAAGCCCTAAAAAAAGAATTATAGTTTTTGCCCTAAAATCAAAAGAAAATAAAGAAAAATGAAAATAAAAAAGAAAAGTGTTGACAAACGTCTTATTATTGTGTATATTATAGGTATAAAGAAAACAATCACAATTTAAATAGGAGTTAAAATGGTCTCACTCACAATTAAAAGAACAAACGGAAATGTCGAAACTGTAGATGTTACATCAAGATTTGGAAGTTTAAGCCAAGACTTATTTAATAAGATTAAAAAAGCAACAAAAGATGGTGGTAAAGGCGATGTTTTAAGGGCGACAATAACTCATAAATTATCAAACATACAGAATTTGATAAAAAAATATAATGATATACATAACGAGGGCGGAGAGGGTTATCTCCCTCCATCAGAATATTTTGAAAAAATGCCAGAATTTAAAACTTGGAATGATGTAAAGGTAATAAAATAATGGCCAAAAAATATTGCACACAAAACAATGGTGATTGTAATACTTGTGGTTTGTCTAACTATGGCAGGGATTGCAACAATTTACACATAATAACAGAGGATGAGAGGGGACACAGAAAGCCCCTCTCTGAATCAGAGAAAACGGTATCTTACACAATTAAAATGCCTAAATCTTTAAAAGAAAAGTGTATTAAATTAGGATCTAATTGGGTAAGAAAGATTTTAAAGCAGGCAAAAAAAGAACATTAAGGAAGCCGTGCTTTACATCTTACAACAAATGCAAGTTATCATTTTTGAAGAGCAAAACGACAACTATGCATCGAACGTTGTAGTCCATTTTTCCAGCTTTTAAATTGTAGGCTGGGCTAAAGAAAGGAAGTAAAAATGTATGCAAAGTTAATTAAAAACGGTACAATTCAAGAATTAACAGAATTCACTATTAAGAATTTTCATCAAATTAGCCACACTGAATCGTTTGGGTTAATATTGGAGCGGTTAAGCAAAACGGAAGATTTATTAAAGGCTAAAATTCCAAGCTTTGATTTTGTTGTGTCAGAAGTTTTTAAAAATGTTGAGGTTTATAATCAAGAGTCAGTTATAGAAACATACAGGGTTATTGTTGAGGCGCTTGAAACTTCAGCCCTTTAACGAACCGTTGTAAAACCAAAAAGGAAAGAGTAGGCAATGCAATTCCTCAAAAAAGGCAAGCGTAGAAAAATTAAAGCAAAGCGCTGGACAACCCAGAAGATACGCAGGGCTTATTTAAATGCAATTCATGATGTGTGGAGTCTCTGTATAAGATATCGTGACGAAAGGTGTGTTTGGTGTGGCTCAACTAATATGCTCCAGGCTCATCACATAGTAGCCAAAAGTATGCTTGGCGGAAAATTACCAGGACTTTGGGATTATGACAATGGAATGAGCCTTTGTTATAGGTGTCATATTCACAAACTTAAAGCAGATCCAGATGCATATATTGAAGTGAGAGACAATTTTCTTATTTCAAAAGGGTTGTCATATCAAATTTTAAGAGACAGGTTTGACTTACGTACAAAGTTTCATATATCAGAAATTAAGGGTATTTATAATTGGGTACTATGTGTAGATTTGTTAAAATTAGACTCTCAATTTCAGGAAAATATTGATAAAATAACTAAGAGATATTTATCAAAGATAGAGGGATAGTATGAAAGAAGAAATCTGGAAAGATGTCCCAGGATATGAAAAATCTTATCAAATAAGTAGTTTTGGGAGAGTTAAGAGTTTAAAAAGAAAGGCAAGTTGCGACAGGGGCTTAAGTGGTGTAAGGGAAAGAATTTTAAAGCCTCGAAAAAACAAAAAAGAGAGGGCTTATTTAGATGTTGTTTTTTATAAAGATGGTGTACGAAACAAAAAGAGAATACATAAATTAATGCAACATGTTTTTATGGATGACAAAAAATCAAGCATAGATCATATTAATGGTGATTCTTGTGATAATAGACTTGCAAATCTTAGAGTCGCTACACACCAACAAAACATGTTTAATAGACGCCCCGTGAAAAGCACAACATCTAAATACAAAGGGGTTTGTTGGGATAAGGAAATAAAAAAATGGAAAGTGTGTATTACTATTAAAAAGAAAACGAAATCAATTGGAAGGTTCTGCGATGAAATAGAGGCAGCGAAGGCTTATGACAAGTTTGCCAAAAAATATCACAAAGAGTTTGCAAGGTTAAATCTCAGATGAATATCGTGAAAAATCCAAGAAATTAGCAAATGAAAAAGGAATTAAATTATAAAAATGAAACATTCTGAACTTAAAAAATTCACTAATTGGTTATTAGGCAGAGGTGCTGAAATACTTCCACTTACTAATGAATACGAGGCTCTTAGATTTAAAGGTAAAGAGGTTGGTGTTATATATAAAACAGGTAAAACAAGTGGTTCGTATGCTACAAAAGCCATAAAATGTTATATTAAAAACAAAAAATGGGATGGTGGCCCTGTAAATGTTGGTAGGAAATCTAATTACAAAAAAGAAAAAATAGAATTGTTGAAAAGAGATGGTAGGCATTGTTTTTATTGTGGATTGCCGTTAGAAGATGATATAAGCTTGGAACATTTAATATCTCTATCGAGCGGTGGAAAAAACACCATATCAAACATGGTTTTGTGTCACGAAAAATGTAATCAGGAAGTTAAAAATTTACCAATAAGTAAAAAGGTTAAATTTGCTATAAAAAACAGAATGAAATATTTATCAAAAATAGAATAACAGCTCCTACTTCTGCCTAAATATATAGTGTGGCTTTAATTAAATACAAAGTCCTGGGAGATGGGCGACCCAGGCGGAGCTTAAAACATGACAACCAGCGCAATCAATAATTATCACGGGGCCACAATCAAGCGCACGGCCCCAGGTTGTCAAATTAAAGGAGATAGTTGTGGATGAAATAAAGCGAAGCAGAAGAGCGAAAAGATTTATAAAAGACTTTGGCGGTACATTAATACATGTTTGTAGTAAGGGCAAAGGAATTAATAGGCTTGTAATACACCCTGGCGGCGATTTACATGTATTTGCTGTTGTTGGGGCATTACAAGACACCATTAAAGATCTTTTAAAGGAAAACGACAAGCATAAAATAAATAAATAAACCACATAAAGGAGATTGTAATGAAGGGTACGGTTATATTAGCTTTGTCAATAATTTGTTTTTTATTATCCCTTTTTGTATTCGAACTGATTTGTTGTACGAATGAACAAGAAGAGCTATTAAATGCATATCGTGATGGGTGTAAAGATACTATTTATTTATATAATAACAAAGTTTTTGAACCAAAGGAATAAGACATGAAAAAGAAATGTATTAAATTTTTAGAAGACAATGGATGGGAAAAGATCCATGAAGATAAAGAAATGATGTCATTTACCGCCGGAATGAGTAAAATAAATGTTGATATTACCGATAAAGAAATTGTCTTCATTGATGATACTGGTGATTTTCTAAACTTGCCTTTAAATTTATACGCTTTAATTGGTGCACTGTTTCATTATAGACAAATATCGGTTAATTACAAGTATGATTTTTCAAAGGAATAATATTAAATGGCTAAAGAAAGGAAAGTGTTATGACTAGAACACGGCAATTAATAAACTATGTGCGCTATTGGATATATAAAAAATTAGTAACTACATCAATTTGTGAAATAAAACCTTATTATTCAAGTGGATATTTCATGCAAACAACCGTAAAACCAAAAAAGTATTTTGCAAAATATATGCAAAGTGGTAATCTTGGGCTATGCAGGGTAAAAAATATTAAGGAGTTTAATGATTTTGGCAAAGCTTGCTATAGTGTAGATTACGAATGGACTGGATTAAATTGTAATTAACCAATAAAAGGCGAAAAAAATAAAAAAAAGTAGCGCACATTAACACCCATTATATAGTTTATTATTATGACCGACAAAATCACAGAAATTGAAATAAAATAATTTAAATAACGTCCTGTGGGCTATCACAGCCTTCACCTCTTATGATTCACTTGTCGGTCTATCATAGAGGGCAGGGCATATATATTGAGGCTAACTTTGGCTAAAGAATTACCTTACTTTAAGTTCTATCCATCTGAATGGGTTACTGGAGATATAACATTGTGCAGTAATGAAGCTCAGGGATTGTTTATTAATATGTGCAGTTATTACTGGATGAAAAATTGTACAATGACTTTAGCAAACATAAAAAAAAGGTTTGGAGATAGTAAGTATATAGATGAATTAATTGATTTTGATATAATATCTATTCAAGAAGAAAAAATTATTATTAAATTTTTAGATGAACAGATGAATGAGTTTATAGACGTTAGTGAAAAAAGGTCTAAGGCTGGGGCAAAAGGTGGCTCTAAAAATTCATCATGGAGTGATGTTGAAAGAAAAAGTGGCAGCCAATTATATGTTCTTTTTATGAATTATAAAAATGAAATGTTTATAAAAATAGGAGTTACTGATTACAGCATATCAAGAAGGTATAGTGTTAAACCAAAATATAAAATAACAACACTATATCAATATTTTATAAAAAATGCTGTAGATTTTGAAATAGAATTGCAGGAAAAGGTTAAAAAATACAATTACACTCCGCTATACAAATATCCTGGATATTTAGAGTCTTATCATATTGGGTCGCTAAATATTGTTGATGATTATTTTAAACAACTCAACAGCAAACCAACAGCAAACTATAAGCAAATCATAAGTAAGCTAAAACAATATAGAGAAGATAAAGATAAAGACAATAATAAAGAAAAAGATAAAATAAAGACAAATTTTGAGGTTGCTTTGGATAATTTCACAGATATGAGAAAAAAGATTAAAAAGCCGTTAACCGAAAATGCAAAAGGTTTAATAGTAAATAAATTAAAAACTTTATCACCTGATGAAGATATGCAAATTAAAATATTAAATCAATCAACTATGAATTCTTGGCAGGGAGTTTTTCCAATAGATGATAATAAAAATAGATTCAAAAAGCAAACTGGGATAATAGAAAATGGATAATATAACAAGAGAGCAACTGGACTTACAATTAAAGTTTTTGGCTAATCATTTAAATGTTGGCATTACCAGAGAATCTATAGAAAGAATATATGCTCCATTGTTGGGTAAATATACAAATGATCAAGTTGTAAGGATTGTTGATAAGTTGGCCAAAGAATATGAGCATGTTACAGTTAAACAGTTTCCTTCACCAAAATCATTTAATAAAACAATAATGGGCTTAAAGGGTGGAAAGGCAACATCAACATATAAACCAGCTACAGCAAGAGAGAAAATTGATACCAAAGAGTATTCAAAAGATATTCGAATATTAGTTGATAAATATAAAGTCGCTCATGATAATGATGAAGAGTTGCCAAAATATAAACAGACTAAATTATTTCTTGAAATGCTCCACGATAGAAAAGTTTACTCTGTCAAACTTGGCAAATGGATTGATGAAGATTTAAGAAATAACACAGGTGGAATTATAATTGATCCAATGAAAAAACTGGAAGCTGCTTATATTGGAGCACACAGAAGATATTAAAAGGAAAACCGGAGTCAATATCTAACCTCCTGGAGGGATTAGTATGATAACAGAAACCAGAGAAATATATAGGTGTGAGTATTGTAAAAAAATATACCTAAGAAAGCACTTTTGTGAATCACATGAATTAAAATGTAAGAAAAACCCTAAAAATTATAGTCCATGCTTAGATGGTTGTGAACATATCGATAAAAAAAATTTTACATATTTTTTTGATACTTGGCAAGGTGAGGATAATAAAATAGTTAGCGTTTTGTATTGTACAAAAAAAGAAATTGCTATATGTCCATTTTGGCATAGTCCTTATGAATATCTTACAGATTGTGACGGTGAGGAAATTTTAAATATTGAAATGCCGAAAAATTGTCAGTGTTATTCTAAGTCTAATCTAATGAAAGGTATATTGTGATAGCAAATTTAAATTTATTAGGACACCAAAGCTTTCAAGGTGTTAAGTTAATCCGTAAGCATGTATTAGGTATGGATTTTTTAGAAGTAATTTCTGCAGTTTATAAAGAAAGTTCTGTAGATGAAATTGCAAAAAAAGATGATCAATGTGGAAATTACATTGAAACAAAAAGAACTTCCTTGTTAATGGATGAAAAAATAGAGGGGCTTTTCTCTTATAATTCAATTTATAGTATTACAAATATTCAACAAAAAGAGAATTTCGACAAAGAAAAAGTTGAAGTAGATGATGATTTACCATTTTAGATAGTATCATAGGAGGAATATTGTGATAAAGGCTGTATGCCCAAAATGTGGATCATCAAGAATATTTAATGATGAAAACGAATATGAAAAATGTTTAAATTGTGGTGATGAAAAAAGAAAACAGCTTAATTTAAAATATGTATTGGTTTATGATGAAGAATTTGGAGAAATTTAAAATAAAATCTAATGAAAGGTATATTGTGAAGTTTAAATGGATTAAATTCAACCCAAAAATGGTGAGACTTCCAAAAGAGAGAAAGCCTGTTTTTGTTAGATTTCAAAATGGCGGTGTTTGTATTGGATATTTAAGGCGCTGGTCAAATAGAACTAATTTTTTTGTAACACCTGGGATTAATCGAGAAGATGAAAAGGTTACACATTTTAGCGATACCTTAGATTGTGATTTTAAAGAAATTTATAAACAGATAACATACTAAAGGAGTTTATACAAGTGAAATGCCCTTATTGTGGAGCTGAAGGTTTTAAAAGCTGGAAAGAGTTACAATACGAAAACTCCAGTGATCCAACTCCTGAGTATGGAGGTAAATTAAAAGAAACATTAATGGAGAATTGTGACGAATGTAGTTGTGAGGCTCAATAACTAAAGGAAATATTGTGAAATACAAAAATTATGAAGAGATTATTAAACGGGTTTTTGGGGATAGAGTCCCAGAAGAATATTATAAATTGTTTAATAAACTATTATTGGTAGAAGATGAGTTTGAAACTGCTAAATGTGACAATACTTTACAACCACACCATTATCAACGCTTTAATAAATGTAAATCTGATTTATTTGATTTTTTAAATACTACTGATGGGTTGATAGTTATTGGTAAATTAAAGGATGTATTATGAAAGAAAAGAAATGTAAATGGAAATTAGATATGTCCAATGGCTCTTATGATGCTGAGTGTGGCTTAAAATGGGAAATGAGTAATTTTGACGGATTGAAGGAAAATCAAATGAATTACTGTCCTAAATGTGGATGTAAGATTGATGAAACATAAACACAAATTTAAAAAGCCTCTTGGTATGGTAGGAGATTGGAGCCACTTGCGCTGTGCTTGTGGAGTAGTAAGAGGTCACAGGTATAGGATGGGATCTAACAAGAAATATGATTACAAATATTATTATCCACCATTTTGGTCAATATTCTATGGCAGGGAAAAGGAAGAAAAGCCGGCAAGAAATAGAGCTTTTGATATTGTTGATACATTGTTTTAACATAACATTAATAACATGTTAAATAATATTGATAATTTTAACATAAGGAGGTAGGTTGTGAAAGATAAATTATTAGACAAAAGAACTCGGCTATACAAAAAAGCCAAAGAAGTGTACAAATCAATCAGGCCCCATCATAAAAAATATTGTGATTTGCATGGCCACAAACAAATTGCACATCCAGAATTTTATGAATTGCCTAAATCGCTTAAAATTAATTGGATATTTGTTACAGATTATTTTATTAAAGAATTGATTAATTCAAAGGATAACTAAATGAAACAACCAACCAAATATTCACTTAATATGGATACTGTTTGTGAGTGTGATTGTAGAATGGTTAAAGATAATCAATACGGCCGATGGTTTAAATGTGAAGATATCGCAGATTTTAAGAAAAACACAGTCGATATAAAAACTGTTGAGCTTATATTAAAACATAAAATGTCTAATTGGGCAGAAGTTGATGATATTATGGAATATTTGAAAAGTAAAAAAGGATAACTAAATGAATAAAAAGTTAAAAAATAAAATGTTAAAAAAAGTTAATCCAAGGTCTATAAAATGGCTTTTTGGCGGGGATGTGCCGAGGGGATATTTTTATATTTATGAAGGATTGCCTGAAGATTTTATTTTGTATTTTGAAAAAGAAATTTTAAAATCAGAAAAATGGGATTCTTTATATGATAGCTATAGAGAACAAACTTATTTAGACCATCTAATATATAAATGGAAAAATATTATTGTTTGGATTAAAGAATTTCAATCCTTGATTAAAAAGCCATTTAGAAAAAAACATACTCAATGCATGGTTGAAACAAGACAAGAATTTGAGGATTTTACAAAGGATGATATTTTAATTTTGATTGAATCTTTTGGAAAAGCTGCAAAGCTTCTTTATTCAGCAAGCAGGGATGTTTTTTATTCATGCCCAACTTTAAATAGGCCAAAATTTGAGCCTCTTAATTTATACTATCAATATAGCTTAGAGTATTTAATGTGGAATTTTGCCACATTTGTTCAAGATAAAAAAACATGTGATTTTATGGATTTATATTCTAAGTTAAAAAAAGAGCTGGAGATAACTAAATGAGTGAGTTTATACTAGGCGATTGCAATAATTATTTAAAGGACTTTGATGATAATCATTTTGATTTGGCTGTGGTTGATCCTCCTTATGGCGGTGGAAATCATTCTATGAATAATTTAAGAACTGGTGGAACTTGGGAATCAAAGTATGGTAAGAAAATAAATGAATGGGATACACCTCCAGACAAAAGTTATTTCATAGAATTGTTTAGGGTAAGTAAAAATCAAATAATATGGGGCGCTAATTATTTCGAACTCCCACCTACAAGATGTTTTGTAATATTATATAAGCCATTTATAAGCGAAACTTTTACTATGTCTATGTGTGAATATGCTTGGACTAGTTTTGACGATAACGCAAAATTATTTAAGTGGAATAGAAAAAAAGAAGATTTTATATCAAGAACACATCCAACACAAAAAGCAATTTCCTTATACACATGGCTACTACAAAACTATGCCAAGCCCGGAGACTTAATACTTGATACTCACACAGGATCAGCGTCAAGCCTTATAGCCTGTGAAAAACTGGGCTTCGAATACATTGCCTATGAAAAGGATGAAGACTATTACAAAGCTGCTCAACAACGCTTAAAAGAGTTTAGAATGCAAACAGACTTATTTAAACCTGAAGTATTTCAAGAACCTAAACAAGAAAGTTTAGACTTATGAATCTTCCTAAAGAAGAACAAAACGTATTAAATGTTTTACTAGAAGCAAAAGGCCAACCATTCCGAGCCAAGGCTATATCTGAAATGTTAGGCATTCAGGATAACCATTGTAATAAACTAATTAAATACCTAAGAGATAAGGGTTGGTGGATACAGAATAGATTTTGCACAGTTAATGGAATCACTAAAAAATACAAAGAACATTGGATTGATCCTAAAGATAGAATGAAATCAGATTGGCTTTTAGAAGCTCATGAAGAAGCGTTAGGATTAAACGAACCAACAGCCACACCAAGACAAGGTTTATATCAAGTTAATATACCATGTCCTAACTGTGGATCGTTTTACCGCAAAAATGGACAATGTAATAAAAAAGACTTACACAAGACAAACTAAGGAGTTAATTATGACCTATACACCAAAATGGAACCCGCCTTCTCACAACCCCAGGATGTGTACATATTCAAAAAAGTGTGGAATTAAATGTAAGCATTCAAGAAAGGGCCACTCCTTCATTAAGAGCACTGAAGATATAATAGGTTGTGATGATATATGTGACCACAATAAAGATGGGCTCCCTTGTGTATCTACAGAAAAACCAATGGTTCCGTGTCAATTTGAAGGCTGTACAGAAATGATTGAATATAAGCCTAATAAAAAATATTGCCAACCACACAAGATACAAATTAAATGTGAATTAAACAACAAATTCAGCACAAGATACCGGAAACGAAAAAAGGAAAAGGTGAGCGCATGAAAGTATTAATAGCTTGTGAATTTTCTGGAGTTGTGAGAGAGGCTTTTAAGGCAAAGGGGCACGATGCTTGGAGTTGTGATTTATTGGATACTGATATACCAGGACAACACATTAAAGGCGATGTCCTCGAGGAGCTTACTAAAGATTGGGACTTAATGATTGCCCATCCTCCGTGCACTTATCTTTGTAATGGTGGAAATGCCAACATAACAAGACGGCCTCATTTGAATTGGTTGGAACATAGAGCAAAGGCGTATAAATTTTTTATGGAATTTATTAATTCAGATATTCCAAAAATATGTGTTGAGAATCCTATAGGGTATGTTAATAGTCATTATCGCAAGCCAGACCAGATAGTATATCCTTTTTGGTTTGGTCATGAGTACAGAAAGGATATTTGTTTATGGTTAAAAGGATTGCTTAAATTAAAAGCGAGCAAATTCGCAAAACCACCATATAAAAAATTAGATTTTTGGAGTACTAAGCGAAATCCAAACGGAAGATCATTAAAATCAATCACATTTAAAGGAATTGCTGAAGCTATGGCAGATCAATGGGGTGAATTATGAAAGATAACTCCACAGTTGGAAAATACAAAGAAGCTGACAGGCTGAAATTGATTGAAACAGTTCGTGAATTAGAGAGTCGATTAAAAGTCCTTGAAGAATTGGTTGATAAGAAAAATGGGGTTAAGCATAAGGAGTCTAAAAAAGGTACACCACATATTGTGAATAAGAAGAAAAAGATGCGCTAAATGTAGATAAGTGAAAATAAAGCATACATTTGTAATTAAATAGTATATATTATATAATATGAATAAAAATAATTACAAAAACCATAAAGACCATGTATTGAAACCTGCTTGTGTCTTATTAAGTAATGAGCAGAAAAGAATTATGAAGCATATATCTAAAAAATTGCCAGGAGTAAGTAGGCCAACCGTGGGCAGCGTTAATTGTTTTATACAACACGCAGTCAATAAAGCTATACTGTTTCATACTACTATAGATATGTGCAATATATCTTCTAATTATAAATCATATACTTAAGACTATATATTGCACATTACGCATAGTTGGTTAAAATTCCGTTTTGAAAACGATTATATTAGGAGGTCGCAAGATGTTGGAATACAAAGAAGAAATTTTTGATGATTTGCAAGCAGCAAAAGAATCATTTTGTATGATAGGTGGAACTGTATATTTTAATTATCTTCCAGACGGAACTATAAAAATAAGTGGGTTGTGGGCGACCTCAAAACTGGAGGAAGCTCAAAACTCCACATCAACCAACAAACGAAGTGTAAAATTTGTTTGTACTTGTGAAAGTCATCTTGTTAAATTGGCACATACGCTAAAAGGAAAAGTGTTTTGTTTAAGGTGTGGAAAATGGCAAGCGTAGCCAAACGTCACACATTCGTCGTAACGTTGTGTTCAATTCTTGGCTTTTGAGTATTGTAAGCCAATCAAAGGAGGTTTTTTATGTTTGTTAAGGGAATTAAGTTTTTTGGTCAATCAGTATCTATCGCTTGCGATGGTAAATGTCATAAAGCGTGGGGCATTAACAACAGGCCAAAAATTCAATTAAGTGATGATGTTGATGATTACGAGTATAAATCTGATTTAGAACTTGGCGAAGC
>Ga0316189_10004644_pt1 | contig 13195 bp, 12 predicted proteins | sample LowCovwburrow_MG_FD_204930 | JGI IMG/M metagenome (GOLD analysis project Ga0316189, IMG submission 204930) | Coastal sediment microbial communities from Maine, United States - Lowes Cove worm burrow | ecosystem: Environmental > Aquatic > Marine > Coastal > Sediment | place: USA: Maine... | reverse complement strand
CGATCAACATGCTGGAACAGGAAATCAATGAAAAGGCGGTTCTGCTGCTGGCCCTGAGACAGCCCATGGCCGCCGATTTGCGGATTATTGTTGCCATCATGAAAGCCGCGGCAAACCTTGAGCGCATCGGCGACTATGCCAAAAACATCGCCAAACGCACCAGCATTGTAGTCTCCTCGCCCCCGGTTGGTTCTGCGGCCAGCACCTTGAAGCGCATGAACGATATTGTGACAAATATGATCAATGATGTGCTTGATGCCTTTATCGCCAGTGACATTGAGGTGGCGGACGAGGTCCGGCTGCGCGATGAAGAGGTTGATCTGCTGCACAACACCCTGTTTCGTGAATTGCTGACCTATATGATGGAAGATCCGCGCAATATCTCGCCTTCCATGCACCTGCTGTTTATCGCCAAGAACATTGAACGTTGCGGCGATCATACCGCACAGATAGCCGAACAGGTGCATTACATGTTGTCCGGTTCACTGCCTGAAGAAAAGCGGCCCAAAAGTGACAAGACCAGCACCATGACCCTTGAGGTGGACAAGGCCGATGATTGATAAAACCGCTCCCCACATTCTCGTTATCGAGGATGAACCGGCCCAGATGGAATTGATCAGCTATAACCTTGAGGCGCAAGGCTTTCAGGTCACCCGGGCTGACAATGGCGAAGACGGCCTGTTGCAGGTGAAAGAAATCCTGCCCGACCTGATCGTTCTCGACTGGATGCTGCCCGGTGTTTCAGGCATTGAAGTCTGCAGGCAGGTCAAAAAACACAAAACGACCCGCAAGGTGCCGGTCATCATGCTGACAGCCCGTGGCGAAGAAGCCGACCGCGTCCGCGGCCTGGACACCGGTGCAGATGATTATGTCGTCAAACCCTATTCGGTCAACGAGCTGATTGCCCGTGTCCGTGCTCTCCTGCGCCGCACCCGCCCGGCCAGCATCGGCGCGGTTCTCACCCATGGTGATCTGATACTTGACAGTGAACAGCACAAAGTCACCCGCAACGCAAAACCGGTCAAACTCGGCCCGACAGAGTTTCGCCTGCTGGCAACCTTCATGGAAAACCCGCGTCGCGTCTGGACCCGCGACCGCCTGCTCGATCGGGTCTGGGGCATGAACACCGATGTCGACTTCCGCACCGTAGACGTCCACATAGGCCGCCTGCGCAAAGCCCTCAAACAACAAGGCACCCCCGACCCCATAAGAACCGTCCGCAGCATAGGTTATTCATTGAATTGATCCCCACGCCGCTCTGGGATTGTATCCCCGACCGACCTTTTCATCCCTACGCCAAGGTTGGCACGAACGCTCCGGGTCGGGGTTCTAAACCCTGACCGGCAAGGTTATAAGATAGACGCTTATAATGCAGCATAACAGACGTTTAGTGCAAGGCGATTGGAAATTATGAAATTGACTAACAGCGGAAATTGATAACAATTTGTCTCTACATTCGTGCTATAACTATACTTCTAAATCCTGGCAACATGAATGGCAACCATGAACGTCATCAATAATGAACAGCATGCTCCCGTAGCCGTCCGAAGATGGTGGATTGCGCTCCCGCTCTTTCTTCTTTCTGGGGTAGGCTATTTGTACGTTGGTGCGCCTGTAAAGTATATGGCATACCTTTTATTAAACTCTCTTCTTTGGACTATCTTTTTTTTAGCACCTTCTGGATGGTTGTCAGGGCCAATAGTGTTGATCGGGTTGTTAAGCATTTCAATCCTGATAACCATCGGCATGGCAATCGATGTTGTCTGGCAAGCCGTTAAACACCGGAACTTTCAACTGCGATGGTACAATCGATGGTGGGTATATGTTTGTTTTACGCCTCTGAGCTTCGCCATAGGGTCCATCCCCGACCTTGTAGGAGGCATGGAATCTGGGCCTATTCGCACATTCTCAATTCCCGCAGCATCGAACCTGCCGACACTGCAAGTTGGTGATTATATCGTCGCGGATAATAAGGCATACAAAGAAAACAACCCCGTGCGTGGTGATTTTGTTGTATTCAAGCTACGTGATGGAAAGACAGATTACATCAAGCGGGTCGTGGGGTTGCCGGGCGATAGAGTCCAGCTTGTCGATGGAGTAGTGTATATAAATGATATCAAGATAGAACGCGAACGAAAGAAGGATACCCTCTCCAATTATAATGAAAAAACGCGGCAATACATGGAAAAACTGCCTAATGGGCGCTCCTATTTAACCTTAGATTTACAACAGGGTTCGATGGCAGATAACACTGAAGTCTTTCACGTGCCAGAAGGTCATTATTTTCTGCTTGGAGATAATAGAGACAATTCAAATGATAGCCGCTTCTCTGTTGTCGGATTTGTGCCGCGAAAAAACATTTTCGCTCGTGCCGTCTGGATAATCTACTCAAAGGACTTCAGTCGATTTGGCAAGAGGATCAAGTGATTACGTGATCCCCACGCTGCTCTGGGATTGTATCCCCGACCGACCTTTTCATCCCTATGCCAAGGTTGGCACGAACGCTCCGGGTCGGGGTTTTAAACCTCGACTGGAAAAAGCAGCGCTATATAGCAAAATGGCTGATGCTAATTCTAAAAGAAATCAGTGCATGCAAGCCTGCCAAGACAAGGTGAGTGAATGTATCGAGCACAAGTGTCGGGAATATCAAGAAACGCAACCAAGCTACACCTGTAATCAAAGTTCAGGTGCCGACCCAGCAGTTGATGACTGCGTATAATTTATTCATCATTTGTGTCTCCCACTTTCGTAAGCGACCATATGGTCATCCATCAGTGACGTAATCCCAGGGCAGCAGTTCTTCAATGCGGTATATCTTGTGATCCGCGATACGACCGAGAACATCGGTGAGCCACGCTCTAGTATATTTTTATTTGTATCTTACTATTTGCACTCGGCATGATGATTGCCCTGCATGCATTGTCAATCGTTCGCATAATCCAGGGATGTTTGGTGCTGGTATCGATCACAAAACGTTCATCTGGTTCAATGCTTTTATAAAACTTTTGTTTGCCGGAAAAATCAATCCAGTAAGCCATCAGTCTGGTGCCTGCTGCATTAACGAAGGTTGCGGTCACTTTTTGACCACCTCCGGTGGAACGGGCTGATGCCAGCGTGGTACAGCCGGGTTGTCTCAGCCTGTTGTTGACCTTTGGCGTTTCAAGGCGCCTGTCGAGTCTTCTGCCTGTCGCTACTTGATTGTTTCGTGATGACAGTGTTTTTCGGTTCCAACCAAGATCGTTCCAACCTCTGGTCGTAAAACTTTTATCACCATTAAAATTGAGCTTCATCAAAGCATTGTTAGCTCCGTACAGGGTCACAATATTGTCTCCGCTGACACGCCACTTGACCCTGTTGTTCCAGCTACCGTGCTGGAGTTTACCGTTCTTGGCGAACTTGAAATTATTGTGATAATTGCCTGCGGTCAACGACCAGAAGGTTCCTGTAAGAGCACGTTTTAAAAGCACATGTTTCGGTGCTGTCAGCCAGGCTATACGTTTGCCAACAGCAATATCTTTACTCCCCCAGTTTTTGGCGCGGAAATTATCCAAATCAGAAAAATCAAGAGTCATTCTGGCGCCTGTCGAGGCACTAAGTAGAACAGCATTATTGCTGCTGGCCTGCCAGCGAACCCGGCTCCAGGGGGCATGACCTTCAATTGCCCCATTCTTGCCAAAGCGAAATTTCACAATATGGGCCCCAAGCGTATAGGACCAGTTCGAACCGATCAGGCGCTGGGTCAGGAATGCAGATCCAGAGTTGCCAGTCTGGCCCGATGTCGGAATATAACGTTTAAAGTGCAACGATTGGTGATAGCTACACCACAAACTTTCAGACTTCATCGCATTGCCTGCCCGGTCGGAAATTTTCACAACCATGGGACAGCCGTTGGCAAACAGTTCGATACTATTACTGCTTTTGCCACCCCAGATAATTTTGTTGGCGCTGCCCATGGGCCATTTTAGCACTTTGGTGCGGCTGGGTGGACTGGGGCGACGAAAGTTCTCTATCGGCATATGGTCCTGAATATATCCTCTTTCACCTTTAACGATGCCAAAGCGAAATACGAATGTCCTGCCATTGTTGGTATATTGCCAATAAGAACCGGCAAGTTTGTTGGCCAATTTTTCACCATTGATAAATGGAGCGGCCCTTAACTTGACTCCGGTGGCTTTTTGTTTGCTCTCATAATCGAGATTGATCACCTTACCGCTACTTCAAGCCCTGAAAAGCCGTGGAAGTTTGCTTCGGTTGCCATCAATGAACTCGACACTATCAATGCCTTTGGCGCAGGTAAAACTGCGAATTATGTAGTGAAAGGCATTTGGATTATAAGCTGTACCCAGGTTTATATATTTGTACCAGCCGCTGGTATGACCGCAAAGCTGCAGGTCCTGTCCAGTACCATTCAGACCCGTGTAAAAAATCACACAATCGAAAGATTGAGTTTGCGGGGTATCACTAATGCTTATATCGCCATTGGCCGGTGAATTCAGAACAACGTCCTTTGTTCTGCCATCATGCACCCAATAACAACTGGGATGAGAACCTTTGTTGCCAGTGAAATCAGTTATCACCCCCAAATCAGCACCCTTGGCCTTATTATCTCCCCATCCTGAAAACCCGAAAAAAGTCTCCCTGTGTACCGAGGAATGCGCAACATTCCCTCTATCGGTCCATTTAACGCTGAGTTCCTCTCTTCCACGATAACCATTAAGTCTGGTTATTGCGATGCTGCGAACATCATTGTGATATTCAAAGCGTCGGTAAGAGTGTGGCTTCATCGTTGTTTTGAAGTTGGCGGTGCCGGATTTTTTGATTTCGATAACGACTTTATGACCGGTCCTGTTGTGAATCCCTCTTGAGCAATGATCGCCAGCTCTTGCTTCTGAGATGTAATTCGTAAAGTTTAGAGCCGTGACCATCACCAAGGCACCCACTAATTTGAAAATAAAACAAACCTGTTATCCGGCATAATACCCTGCCAAATTTTTTGCATTGGTGTTGAAGGTGTGCTTTCCACTAACTCCGTCATTAGTTTTTGCCAGCACCCTTGTCAGGATAGGTCATGATCATCAACAGAAAGTCTGCCATCTCATTGGCGTTGCGAATTTTTGCAGAGAAGTTCACGCCTATACGGGGGTATGATGCCATCAGAAAATTATCTTTACGATAGGCGACATGCAGTGGCTGGCCATTGACAATCTGCTCATGATACCAGCGGACCCGGTTTTTTGGCACAGCCCTTGCTCGGTCTTGATATATGCGCCCTGTGTGCATCTCGTTTGGCGCGGGTATATGACCGAACTCGTAATCAATCTGCAAACCGCCAGGTTTACTGATCCTGCCAACACGGTTGCCATATCCTAATGTTGGCTTTTCTGCATATCCGGGTAGAAGGCGCATGCCGCCTAGCTGGTTTGCTTTGCGGGGTTTGGTTGGTGGATTGCCCTGTCCATTGCCTGACGGTTTGTTCGCCGCTTTTCGGGTGTAGGTCATATTGGCAAAGACAAACCCTGTCACCTTGCCATTTTTGCGTATTAATTTATAGCTGCGGGCATTTGGATATTTTACATAATAGGGATTGTCTTTGCGAGTTGTCAGGGTGTTGCGATCTGCAGGATCCGAATATAAATTCCAGCTGGCACCGGCCTTGTTGGTCCAGCGCAACTGAATACCATTATTTGTAATCGAACCAGTGTCCCAGGCGTTTTTTACCGGACTGTGAACATATTCTCCAACCAGATCGGGCACGGCCTGTCCGGCTGAACCGGGCGGGGTTTCTGCTCCACCAGCACAACGCAGGAACTTTTTGAAAGCCGCTGAAGACCCTGCAAGAGAGAGTGAAACGGTTGTACTTGCCTGAATGATAATATCGAGACGCTTCTGACTTATGAAATTATCAATGTAAGAACGGTTTAATTTGATATCAAGATTGCCGTAGTAATCATTCATAGTGGCATTAGTTTTAAACTCAGTACCGTTGTCCCATCGAAAAGAAACCGGAATTTGTGCTGTGTTTTTCGGATATTTAGGCAAAGAGACAAGCATTGATGGGGCAAATTTGTTTTTGCTGCTTAAAATCGAAATATAACCAGAGGAATGCTGATGGTTGACAAAACAGGTTGGTCCCCAGTCTTCCTGTCCTTCAGAGTGCTCCCAGGCTTTTGAAGGATTGCTGGCGAGTGTCAGAAAGACAAGGCCCAACGAAAATAATTTTACGACAGGCCTGATCTTAAAAAGCATATACTTTTCCTCAAAGCGGGGTTTTAATTACCAGTGTATTGATGCCCCGAAGATGAAATTATTCTTCGGGGCATCTTAAGTATCGGCTCTTCAAATCTATATCTAACGTCGTGTGACTTTATAGATTTTACCCGTGGAGGCCCGCATTCTCAGACGGTATTTAACACCACCCCTCTTGGCATAAAGAGTATAGCGGTTGCCTGAACACTTATGGATTCTAACCTTGCGATAGCCTTGAGATCTGGCGGCAGCAACGGCCTGATTACAGGTCAGTTTTCCGCCAGGCACCCCGCCACCAGGCAGATAACGGGTTGTAACCTGGAATATACGGCCTGTCCTGGCTTCCAGTTTCATTCTATAGCCAACGCCTCTTTTAATGGCGTTATACTTATAGTTTTTCCCACTGCAATCCGTGGCAACGATGGCACGATAACCGTGACTTCGAACCACATTCATTCCCTCTGCACAAGTCAACTTTTGTGGTGTCGGGTTATAGGGTGGCGGCGGGTTATATGGCGGCGGTGCAGGCGGAATATAGCCCTGCCCCGGGAGTCTTCTGACTCTATATATCCTGCCATTAGAGGCGCGCATGTGCATGCTATACCAAACCCCGCGTTTTACAGCATGGAAAGTATACCTTGTCCCTCTGCAATCCTTCACGACGATATTGCTATAACCGCGACGTAACACCTCGTCCTTAGCCTGTGTACAGCTCAATTTCTGTGGCGCTGGATTGTAAGGAGGTGGTGATGGCGGATAATATGGCGGCGGCGACGGTGGATTATACGGCGACGGTGGATTATACGGCGGCGGCGGGTTATACGGCGGCGTTGGTGGATTATACGGCGGCGGCGGATTATACGGCGGCGACGGTGGATTATTTGACGGCGGCAGTCTGTAGTTATCTTTGTAATAGTTGCCTGCTCTCGTTAATGGAAGCATTGTTCCATCACGCAAGCCACTTTTGGCATGGCAGGCTGAACAGGGACTGCCTGTTTCTTTGGAATATAACTTAATGGCGTGAGCTGGACTTGACAGCCCGGCAACTTGCAACGCAGCAACCAGACCGAAAATAAATGCCCCAGTTATTGCTCTCGACTTACTAAAAAATCGTATTGCCTTAACGGCAATCGAAGTACACTTCATGGTTCCCTCCACGATATGGGAATACAGGTTCTTGTCTGCCCAACCAGAAAGCCAACCGGACCGATTGGCTTACCTGCATCCTCTATTTACATACGCCCCTGCTTCATCCAACCACAGAATCATTTAGGTTACAACCTTTTACTTTACGTAAAAGTACGAAATGCCATTAAGGGATATTCTTTAAATTACAATTATTTAGCCAATGCCTCTTGACAGAACTATCTATCGTCAAGCTGTCTATCACCTGAAACAAACTACGCTGGGTGGCTTGGCGTTGTGATGATTTTTGGGCAACGACATGGCCAAGGAGCGCTTCAAATAGCGCAGCAGCCAGCATGATTGTCTCAACATCAAGACTAACCGGTAAAATGCGAACTTCAAACGTATGCTTGCCTGGTGGCTCGTGAACCATGTTGAATACATTAAAATCAACATACTTCGTAAGTTCCACCTTGCTCAGTTCATCGCGCGCATCCTGCCAGGTCAATTGATCAAAACCCGGTTGAAAAACCAGTTGTTGCAATTGATCGGGCCAACTTCCCAGACGACGGCAATTCGGATTGGTCCCAAGCAGATATTTGAGTTGTTGCCCATGTGTACTGAACAGATGGACAAGGTTGGCAAAAACCCTTGCGTTACACAAATCTTCAGCATCAAAATGAATGTGCAAAGCCGCTTCTTGCGGAATGGCAAAGCCCATTTCACCTGCTGGCTCGAGAAGGGCCGACAACCGGGCGCTATGATCGTTGGTTATGGGCGCGGTTATTATTTCACATGGGCGTTCACGCTCGCCAGGTAGCGGCGCTGCCATGGCTATCGGGGCATTATAACTATCAGCCAGACGAACCATTCCATTTTCAAAACATTCGAGTTTGGTGCCAAACAGTTTTGCCGCTGGCATGAGAACTTTGTCCAGCCGGGCCTCAGGTTTGGCATGTTGCATGATCAATCGTAGAATTCGGGCATCATCGCCGACAATACGATACCACCCCGGTTTGGGTGGCGCTGTTGTATCAAGTCCATTTTGCAAAGTTAGGTCATCAGCGCAACGGGCAATGAGATTGCCATCGGCACTGATCACATCATAAGCAAGGGTAAGGTTTTCAAAAACCGGCGCATTTTCAACAAGGCTAAGTTCAGCTTGAGGATGAAACGCTGGTATGACCGTGGCACCAGGTGAGCGCCGGGCAATCTCATCGGCCAGATCACGGCGGCTAAAGCCGGGCGGGGCCAGAAGCTCGATTTCAAAACCGACCTTCCAGTGCAATTGTGTCGTGCTCAATTTGGTTTCTATCGGGCTTTGGCCAATTCAGAGCGAACCCAAAGATTTCCACCGCCTTCAAGGTTTAAAGCAACCTTGAGTTTGGCATCATAAGGTGTCATGCCATTACCCCAGTATCTCGCCAACTTTACAGCATCATTATAGCTGTAGGGCGGGTTATTGGCATCAGCAAAAGTGCAACGAACCCCTTGCCTGAGACTGGCCGCAACGGCTTGTTTCAGCACATCCTTGAGAACATTATAACCGCCCGCCAAAATCTTTTGGCCAGCAAGTACTTTCGCATCATATGGCGTGTTTCTCCAGTAAACCGCCAGCATTTTGGCATCACAATAGGTAAACTCACCCGATTGATAAAAAGCCCCCACTGATGCCGAAGTGCTTTGCGCACCAGCCGGAATGGATGTCATTGCAGTTGTTGCAGCAAAGGCTGCCGTTGTACCTAGCATTTTCCGTCTGTTGATGGTTTTTTTTGCTGTCATTTTAGTTTTCCCTCCAGGTTTTTACAATTATTACGTGTGAAAGCCTTCACAGCGTTTTTTTTAAGTCTGCCAATATTTCAGGTGAGCCCACTACCTAAGGTAAAACGCTAGCAGGTTTTTTCCGCTAGGTAAACAAAGAACCAGTTAAATGACCTGCGCCCTGAAAACCGGGTTTTGTGGACGTATGCCGAATTCGTTCCATACTCCCTACCCAGTGCAAATTTAAAAACTTGCGACGTTACGTAATATATGAAAGGGTCAGGCGGTGAATAATTACCGAGGTTATGTCTTTCACTCTACAAGCTGGATAATTTTGCAGACAGATAAACAGCAACCGGCATAACCTCTTGTTTGGAGGGAAATCATGAAGCGCACTTGTTTGACGGCTAAAGCAATGACAGCTTTTACCGGATATAAGATTATTACCGGAGTGGCTGTTCTCGGTTTCGTTGCCTCATTGCAGCTTGCCGGGCTGTCGAGTCCGGCTCATGCGATTAAATTATATGCCAATCAGGTCAGCCGACCCTGTTCAGCCTGCCATGCCAAAAGTGGCTTGCTTGATGGTACAATGTTTCCTTTAACGCAGACGGGGCAGTATTATAAGGACCACAACAAACTGCCGCCGACGAATACCCCACCATCGATACCTCCATCAGGCAATCCACCATATACTCCACCGGTGCCCCCATCAGGCAACCCGCCTTATAACCCACCGGTGCCGCCGTATAACCCGCCGCCGCCATATAATCCACCAGCGCCGCCTTATAACCCACCGGTGCCACCATCAGGCAATCCGCCGTCACCGCCATATAATCCACCGGTGCCACCATCAGGCAATCCACCTTATAACCCGCCGCCGCCATATAATCCACCAGCACCGCCTTATAACCCACCGGTGCCACCATCAGGCAATCCACCTTATAACCCGCCGATGCCACCATCAGGCAATCCGCCGTCACCGCCATATAATCCACCGGTGCCGCCTTACAACCCGCCGTCACCGCCATATAATCCACCAGCGCCTTCCTCTGGAGCCTGTGGTGCTGGATATATCACCCGTGACAATACTGATTATCGCGGAAATGATATTAAGGGATACAAGGGCAGTTTCAGGTCGTGTTGGCAAAGATGTCAGAAAAACTGGAAATGCGAAGGATTTTCGTGGATCAAAACACCAGCCAAACGCAAATGCTGGCTGAAATATGCCATGCGCGGTCCATCCTTCAAGAGCAATGTTATCTCTTGCATAAAGCAGTAAGACTGCCAGCCAAGAGTACTGGCACTTTATCGTGCTGCAAGCGCGTCTTCGACACGACAAGGCAAGCGCGTCTTCGACACGACAAGGCGCGAAATGCGATAACCATGCCTGCCATACTGTCCCTGTGGCAGCATAAACCCGGTGGCAGCACAAATCCGTATTTGAAGAACCATTTCCGGAATAACGTGCTAGACATAACGTTTGGTCATACGACAGAGGCCAAACTGTTAGGGGCAAAACTTTCAGGTTTATTAACCGCGTGTACCTGCACGCAATTTTGGAGGGAAATACCCAATGAAAAATATCAAGCTGAAGTTAATCGCCGCTGGAGCTGTTGCTCTTATGGCAATATCCAGCCAGCCAGCTTCGGCTGGAAGCAGTCCATTTGTCGGTGAGATCATGATAGCGGGGTTTACTTTTTGCCCGCGGGGCTGGGCCAATGCCGACGGACAGCTCTTGCCGGTAGCTCAGTATACTGCGTTGTTTTCCTTGTATGGAACCATGTATGGTGGAGATGGCCGCTCAACCTTTGGGTTGCCCGATTTGCGTGGGCGTACGCCTATGCATGTAGGCACTGGCCCTGGTTTGCCGACGAATAAACAGGGACAAAAAAGCGGCGGTGGTACGCTGTATTTCACTAAGGGTCAGACACGGACACTTGCAACGAACCCGGTTCAGGTTGTTCGGTTTTGTGTCAGCTTACAAGGCACATTCCCTTCTCGGTCCTGATCTTTAACGCAAAAAAACGCACCCCCCGGATCAAGTCCGGGGGGTGCACTGGTGTAATATCCTCAATTACGGATAAGACAAGCATTACCGGTTCATAATGACCCGGAAGAGCTTTAGACATTTATTGGCGGGTAATTCTGAAATAGCCCCCTCCACAATATCCACTGAACATGCGCGCATTATCCAGTCTGCCCTTTATGGTTATCGGGTCTATCGGTGGTGGCCGCACCCCTGATCTATCGATATTAATCTCTCCTCTGGCATTGATGTGTCCTGTCCAGTGGCGTTTATCGCTATAAAAGCTCACTCGACCATTTCGGATCGTAACCGATATGTCATAGCGTCTCTTACAACTGCGATTAGGGCTGGGTCGGCCGGGGTCAGTATATCCGCGCGAGCCAATGTAGTCTCCATCAAGGCTGCCATAGCCGCCGCCCGGTGGAGTATAAGGTGGGTTATATGGCGGATTGCCTGTTGGCGGCATCGGCGGGTTATATGGCGGGTTGCCTGTTGGCGGCATCGGCGGGTTATATGGCGGGTTGCCTGTTGGCGGCATCGGCGGGTTATATGGCGGGTTGCCCGTTGGGGGCATCGGCGGGTTATAAGGCGGCGGCGGGTTATACGGCGGATTGCCTGTTGGAGGCATCGATGGCGGGGTATTCGACGGTGGTAGTTTGTTGTTGTCCTTATAATACTGCCCCGTCTGCGTTAATGGAAACATCGTTCCATCAAGCAAGCCGCTTTTGGCATGGCAGGCTGAACAGGGTCGACTGACCTGTTTGGCATATAATTTAATCGCATGAGCCGGACTCGACAGCCCGACAAGCTGCGATGAGGCAACGAAGCCGAAAACAGCCACCCCGGTAATCGTCTTAAATCTGGTAAAATCTGTCTTTGCATTAGCCGTCAAACAAGTGCGCTTCATGGTTTCCCTCCAAACAAGAGGTTATGTCGGTTGCTGTTTATCTGTCTGCAAAATTATCCAGCTTGTAAAATTAAAGACATAACCTCGGTAATTACTCACCGACTAACCCTTTCATAGATTACGTAACGTCGCAAGTTTTTAAATTTGCGCTGTCGTAATCAAATGACGTGCCAGAGACCAGGGAATTGTTCCACTGGGCACCGATTGAGGCGGTTGAGACAACTTATTCCGTCTGTAACGGATGTTAGTTCTGCCACATCTCTTAATTCATTTTTAGGTGATGAGGATATGACCGATCAACCCGAGAAGAAATCCTGCAACGGCACCTAGAGGTGGCGCCCAATGTCTCTTGAGAACAGCCTGCGGAGCTATATCCTCAAATGTGAGATATATAATACCGCTGGCGGAAAACAGCATAACTCCACCAACTAGAGACGGACTACCTGCAAGAAACTCATGGCCTAAATATGCAGATAATGGACCAATCAGAGTCAGAAGAAAAAAGACTGTCAAGACATGTTTTGATGCATGGTGCCCATGGGCTTTGAATTCCCGGTAAGCGTTAAATCCTTCTGGAAAATTTTGTAAGGCAATCAACAGTGCAAGCAATAAACCTATAGAACTCCCGGTAGCCAGTGCAGCGCCAAGAGCGATTGCTTCAGGAATAAAATCGAGTAGCATCGCCATAAATTGCGCAGCAGAGCTACCACGACTTGCGATAAATCGATCCACCAAAAAAAATGTAATGCCTCCCAATGAAAAGTTGAAGATAACCCAGAAAAGCGAAAGGGCTTTAATTCCTTCAGGCACCAGAACCAGCGATACGGCAGAAAGCATAACCCCACCCCCGAATGCTATGATGGCATGACGAAGTTCGTTTTCAAGCCATCGTGGACGGATACTCTCAACACTGGCAACAATGGCTCCCAGTGGAATGGTGATCCCAGCCAAGGTGGCAAGCAAAAGAGATAAAAATAAGCTATCCATGCGTAACCAGTATCACACGCAGGCCGTTTTTTCACGTATGGAGAATGGTTCCATTTGCAATTTGTCCGTCATCAAACTTGGTGTCGTGATACCGCAAACTTGGTGACGCGCTACACTTGTAAGACGACAGATAGATTGATGCA
>Ga0316189_10004643_pt1 | contig 13196 bp, 13 predicted proteins | sample LowCovwburrow_MG_FD_204930 | JGI IMG/M metagenome (GOLD analysis project Ga0316189, IMG submission 204930) | Coastal sediment microbial communities from Maine, United States - Lowes Cove worm burrow | ecosystem: Environmental > Aquatic > Marine > Coastal > Sediment | place: USA: Maine... | reverse complement strand
CCCGGCTACGGACACGCGCTCGGGCTGCGAACGCGGCAGCTGGCGGGCACCGAGTCGGGGCGCACGCTCATCGCCACGCTCGTCGAGCGGGGGCAGCTGACGCCGACCCCCGCTATGGAGGGGCTGGCCGTGCACCCGCGGCTGGACGACGAGGGTGCCTCGCGAGAGCGGCGGGCTCGGGTCTATCTCGATGTCAACTGCGCGCCGTGTCATCACCCCGGCGGACCGGCGCCGGGCGGGGTCGATCTGCGGGTCGACACCCCGCTGGCGGATGCGTCGCTGCTGGGGGTCGCGCCGGAGGATCGCCTGGGGATCGAAGGGGAGCTGCGGATCGCCCCGGGCGATCGCTCGCATAGCGCGGTGTGGCTGCGCACCGGACGACGCGGGGAGCGGGGACAGATGCCGCCGCTGGCGAGCCTGCGGGTGGACGAGAGTGGGCGAGCGCTGCTGGGGGAGTGGATCGACGGGCTAGCGCCGTAGTGGTGGAGCTGCCTTGGCCGCGAAACACCGTCCCAAGCGGTGAAGATCGACATGCTAGGCTCGAATCATGGGGCGTCGAGAGTTCCTTCGAACCACCTTCGCGGGCGGCATGGCGCTCGGGGTCAGCGGCTGCGCGACCTCGATGGGTCGCGGCGCCGATGCACCGCTCGATCCATCGAAGCTCGAGCGCAAGCTCGCCCGACTCGACCGCACCCTGGACCGCATGGACGGCAAGACCCCGCGCCGGTGGTTCCGCGCTCGTCGGGCCCGGGACCTCGAGTCCGGCGACGAGACGACCCGGCGGCGAGCAGCCATCGACGGTGAGCTGATGCGCAGCTCGATGTGCGCCGCGCTGACCGTCTCCACCGTCTCCGCGCTGCCCGAGGCCAACCGCAAGGACCCCGCCGTCATCGAGCGCCTGCGCCGGGTCAGCGGACAGGCCGACTTCGCCGTGTTCGGCTCGCTCGCCCGCCTGCGCGGCCTCGACCAGAGCGAGCTGGCCGCGCTCGACCAGGACGCGGACGAGGATCCGGACTTCATCAACGACGTCGTCGAGTCGGTGGACTCGCTGTCGAGCGAGCTGGGCGTGGAGGGGCCGCAGCGTAGGCACCTGCGCTCGGTCGCCAACCACATCCGCTGGCGCCTGTCTCGAGGCCGCTTCTCCGATCTGGTCCAAGACACGCTGGGCAAGGTCGACGGCCTGCTCGATGCGACGATGCGGCAGATCCACCAAGACGGGGTCCCTGCGTTCGCCGGGGGAGACACCGCGTACGAAGCGCTGACCCGGGAGGCGATGCGGGTCTATGGACCCCCCGAGCTGCCCCCCCTGCAGCGACCGGAGTCGGAGACGCCCGAGCCGGCGAGCGAGACCCCGGCGACCACCGAGGCGCCGGCCGAGGCAGCCGAGCCGCCAGCGGCGGTGGCCGAGCCGGTCGAGCCTCCTCAGCCCCTCGGGGCCGAAGGAACCCCGCCGCCCCCCCTGTCCGCTCCGGGAGAGGCACCTCCGATGCTCGACGACGCGACCGAGCTCGAGGCTCGTCGCGCCCAGCTCGACGCTCGAGAAGCCGCCATCGCCGAGCGCGAGGCCGAGGAGCGCGCGGAGAACGAGAAGGAGCTCGGGGAACAAAAATTCAAGCGCAGCCTCTACTTCGGGCTCGGAGGGGGCCTGGCCGTCTTGGGCGCCATCGGAGTCGGAGTCGGAGTCACCGCCAGCGGTGCGCTCGCCATCGTCGGCGCGGTCGCCCTCACCGGCGCGATCGTGATGCTGATCCTCGGCATCGTCGCCGCGGTCAAGGTGTCGAAGTATCGCCGGAAGCTCGAGGGCTGAGCCGAGCTCGAAGGCGCTGGGCGAGACGCTCGCCATGCAGTAGGTGCTCGCCGCCGTGCTCGCGCAGCGCGACGCGCTCGGACTCATCGAGGCCATCGGTGAAGCGTGACGCGACGCCGATCCCTCGCCACAGCGCCGGTGCCCGCGCTCGCCCCAGCCCCCGGATCGCCCACTCGAGCGCCGACGCTCGTCCGCCGTGCAGGTAGTAGAGCGCGCGGCCACAGCCTTGATCGAACCATGTCGACGCCACGTCATCGGGCTGCGCGCGCGACCGGGAGCGGCGGCGAAGCAGGGTGCTGGCATAGCCCTGGCCATCGAAGAGCAGCCACGGATCATCATCGAAGCACTCCTGCCAGGCTGCGAACTCATCGGGCCGAGCGCCGCCCTCACCCGCGAGCGCGTGCGACCACCCCAGCCCCACGAACATCAGCGCCGACCGATCGGGGCGTCGGGCGAGCATCGACTCGAAGGCGCCCTCGAGCGCCGCGGCCAAGCCCACGCCCTCCCACGCGAACGGCTCGAGCTCGTCGAGCCAGCCAAAGTCGTCGGACTGCGGCGACCAGCGCCGAACCCCGGTCATGAACGTGGCGACGGCGGCCTCGCAGCGGGCCTGGGCCGGGCCCTCACCGAGCAGCGCATGGGCCCGCTCGGCGCCAGCCAGGAAGCGGGCCCGGGCCTCGGAGACTTCGCTCATGGCTCACCGGTGAGGGCGAGGACCGCCAGATCGCGCTGCACCTCGGGCTCGAGACGCCGGGCCCGGCGAGGACGGAACAATCCCTCGGCCGCCCAGCGGGCTCGATCGAAGGCGATCCCATAGGGATCGAGCGGCTCCCCGGGAAACGACTCCCCTCGATCGATGCACACCCGCTCGAGCATGCCGAGCGCCACCTGCTCGAGTCGATCCACGCTGGTGTGCAGGGCCGCCAGGATCGCGGCGCGCTCGAGCCCTCCCCGTGCGATCGGCTCCAGCGCCAAGAAGCGATCCATGACCACCGGCACGCTCCCCTGATCGACGAAGGACCGACCGAGGGCAGAGGAGCGGGGCGAGTGCCGTCGCGCCGTCGCCCAGCGGTGCAACAGATCGGCGACGCGCTCGTTGAGACGATGCACCCGGTCGGCCAGCGGCAGGCTCGCCCTCGCCAGCTCGGCATCACCGAGCCGTCCGGCCAGCCCGAGGGTGCACAGCCAGCCGAAGTACACCATCTGATCCCACCCCAGCTTGAGCGAGGCCACGACCGGATCGGCCAGGGTCGTCGCCCAGTCTCGGTAGGTGGTCGCGAAGTGGTCGACCACGTTGGCGAAGGTGCGATCGACCTGCGCAAGGGTCGAGTTGATGTCCTGTCCCTCCAGATCGTCGACGATCACGGGGATCGCCAGCTCGTGGATGAGAGCGGTCAGGTCGTGACCCGAGGAGTAGAGGGGATCGAGGAACGCCAGCGCGGACCCGGTGACGAGCCAGCCGGGCCGAAGGGGCCGGAGCATCGCCCGCGAGCGCGGCCGGGCGGCCTGAATCGGCGAGCGGGGGAGCTCTCGCAGGCGTGAGGCCAGCTGTGGCTCCAGCCGGTCGAGCCATGCACGAAGGTGCGGGCCGAGGTGCTCGCGCTCGAACGCGTCGAGCTTCGGGTGAGCCTTGGCATCGGCGACCAGCCCCACGCTGGTGCTGCCGTCGGCCAGCGGGATCAGCCACGCCCAGGTGCCGTCGCCGACGAAGTGATGGGTGCTGCGAACCCGAAGCTCCGGCGGCGAGCGGGCGTGCACCTCGGGGTCCTCCGACCAGCTCGAGGGATCGACCCGCCCCTCCACCCACCACCACGCGGCGGCGATCCGGTGATCGAAGACGTGCTCGTCGACCTCGCCCCGCATGCGCGAGGGGGCCCCGTCTCCGCTGGCATCGATCACCCAGCGCGCCCGCAGCGAGGCCGAGCCGGTCGGCCCCTGCAGCTCCAGCTCGTGGAGATCGCCGGTCGCGTGAAGTCCCACGAGGCGATGCTCCCCCCATAGCTCGCCACCGGCCTCCGCCACCGCGTGCGCCACCGCGTGCTCGAGCCGCCCGCGGTGGAGCTGATAGGCGTGGGGCTCGAGCGGAAGGTCCCGGGACCTCGGCGCGCCGACGGGCCACCCCATCGGACCCCACTCGACCCGCTCGTCGATCGAGCGATCGCCTCCGCGTCGGCTCAGCCAGAACCGGAGCCCGAACTTGACGACCTGCTCGCTCTCCAGGTGCGAGCGAAGCCCGAGCCGGCGGGCCAGGTACCACGCGGCCAGCTCCGAGGTCGACTCTCCCAGGCCACGACGATGGACGTCCCCCGGCAGGGCGCGGGCGTCGATCACCGCGACCGTCGTGTCGGGCCGCAGTCGCAGGGAGTGCAGCGCAGCGCACAGGCCCGCGAACCCTCCGCCGATGACCGCGATGTCGAACCGGCTCACGATCCCGATCGTACGACACCCCGGCTCGCCCTCGCGCGATCCGACTTGCGAAGGTGCGGGGCATCGGCGACTCTGGGCGCATGCTGCAGGGCGCCCCCCTCGAGCGCTACCTCGCGCGGCGCCGAGCGCTGCTGGACTCCATCCGCGCGGTGTTGGTGGAGGATCTTCGGGTCGAGCTACCCCCCGAGCAGATCGACCCCGACACCCCGCTGTTCGGGACGGGACTGGCGCTCGACTCCATCGATGCCGTGGACCTAGTCGTGGCGATCGAGCGCCGCACCGGCGTGCGCCTGGCCGACGACGCGATGGGCCGCATGGGTCTGCGCAGCGTCAACATGGTGGTCAACTACCTGCTCGCGGCCCAGGAGCAGACCCCATGAGGGACTTGCCGGCCCCGCAGCAGCATCGGGCGGTGCGCGAGGGCGTCGTGCTCTACCGTCCCCGGCCCGCGATGGTCATGGTCCGAGGCGCCGATGCCTACGATCTGGTCGAGGCCCTGTGCCCCCGGGACCTCTTCGTGCGCACGGGGCAGATCCTCCACAGCGTGGTGCTCGATGCCGAAGGAGGGGTCGCAGGCGATCTATACGTCGCGCCGCGGGACGACGACTTCCTGCTCCTCGCCGACGGTCTCGACGACGACGCGCTGCTCGAGCGATGTCGGGAGGTCGGGGCCACACTCCCGGACGTGAACGCAGAGGCGATCGCGCTCGGAGCCACGCGAGGGCTGCTGAGCCTGGCCGGACCCTACGCGTGGGAGCTGCTCGGCGAGCTGCTCGGACCGGAGATCGCGACGATCGGCTACATGACCTGCATGCCGATGGCCGAGCTGGGCGAGGGGGCCCTGTGTCTACGCACCGGGACCACCGGCGAGTTCGGCTACGATCTGTTGCTCGATCGTGAGGGCATGGGCGCGATCGAGTCGCGGCTCGTGGCGATCGGCGAGCGCTTCGAGCTATGCGAGGCCGACCCGCAGGTGCTCGATCAATGTGCGCTCGAGAACGGGTTCTTCTGCCCGCGGCACCGCGGCGTGCTCGGCCGCTCCCCGGCCGCGCTCCAGCTGCAGTGGCGGGTGCGCTACGACCATCCTCGGCTGGGCCCGTGCCTGCAGTCCGGCAAGGAGGCCCACGGCCGCGCCGGCGGGCATCGCCTGTGCTGGGTGATCGGCCGGCAGGACGAGCCGGCCCCCGCCCTCGGTCCCCTCCGGCGAGACGATCGGGAGATCGGTGAGCTGCTCGACGGGTTCATCAGCCCCACGCTCGGCTGCTTCGTCGGGCTGGCCATGGCCGAGCCCGCGCTGGCGCATCCATGGATCGACGGCGTGTTCGCGGACGGAGCGTCCGGTCAAGCGGCGCTCGAGCTGCGCATCGAGGCCCCCCCGCTGCTGCAGAACCGCAGCCTCTTCGTCGATCCACGCAAGCACGTGTTCGCGTACCGAGACACCTACGGGTTCTGGCCGATCACGCCGGGGGGCGACGCTCCTTGAGCGACCCGACCTCCTCCTCGAAGCCGAGGATCGCCCTGGTCACGGGCGCATCGCGGGGCTTGGGCGCCGTGATCGCCCAGCGCCTCGCCGCCGCGGGCGATCACGTGGTCCTCGGCTACCACCAGCGACACGAGGCCGCGCAGCAGGTCCAGGCCGCGATCGAGGCCGCGGGCGGCCGGGCCGAGTCGGTGGCGTTCGACCTGCGCGATGCGGCGGCGATCGACGCGGCGCTCACCGACATTCGACGGCGACTCGGTCCGATCACCGTGCTGGTCAACAACGCGGCGCTCCCCGACGAGGGCTTCTTCGCGACGACCAGCACCGACGCCTTCGAGGAGCTGCTCGAGGTGGGGCTGCTCGGAGCCACCCGATGCACCCGGGCGATCGTGCGGGACATGCTCGTAGCCGGCGGAGGATCCATCGTCAACATCAGCTCGGTCATGACCCGCCGCGGCCAGCCGGGACAGGTGGCCTACGCGACGTGCAAGGGCGCTCTGGAGGCCTTCACCCGGGCGCTCGCGCTCGAGCTGGCCTCGCGTCGGATCCGGGTCAACGCCGTGGTCGCCGGGGTCTTCGACGCCGGGATCACCCGCTCGGTCGCCCGCTCGACGCGCGAGCGCTGGCTGGAGGCGATCCCCATGGGCCGCCTCGGCTCGGCCGACGAGCTCGCCGACGTGGTCGAGTGGCTGGTCTCCGACACCGCGAGCTACGTCACCGGTCACTGCGTGGTGGCCGACGGGGGACTGTCGCTGTGATCGCGATGCTGTTCCCGGGGCACGGCGCCGAGCTGCCGCGCATGGGCCTAGCGCTCGCCAACGCTCATCCCCCGGCCGCCCGACTGCTCGAGCACGCCGGCGAGTGTGGAGGCTTCGATGCCGTCCGCGTCCTGCGGCGCGGCGGGGACCGGCTGTCCAATACCCGCGTGCTCCAACCCCTGATGACCGCGGTCCTCTTGGGGATCGTCGATGCCCTCGCCGCCGGCGGGGTCCATCCCGACATCGCGCTCGGGCACTCATTGGGCGAGCTGTCGGCCTGGTCGGCCCTCGGCGGCGTCGGTGCGACCGCGACCATCGAGCTGGCCGCGACCCGGGGCCGGGGGCTCGATGCCATCACGACCGAGCACCCCGGCGCGATGCTGGCCTTGCCCGCGCTCACCTCCAAGGCGCTCGACGACGCGCTGCGGCTCGGTCGGGCCCATGGCGTGGTCGACCCGGCGCTCCACTCCGCGCCCGATCGCTGGGTCCTCTCGGGAGACCGCCCCGCTCTACAGCACGTCGCCGAGCGCTTCGGCGGCAGCTTCGTCCCCACCTCCGGCGCGTGGCACTGTCGACACATGACCCCCGCCAGAGCGGTCTTTGCCGAGGGGCTGCGGGTGCTCGATGGGACGATCACGCCGACCCCCACGCTCATCTGCAACCAGACCGGTGACTGGCTCGGTGAGACCGATCCGGTCCCCTCGCTACTGGCCCAGATCGACGGCCCCGTTCGCTTCGCGGAGTGCATGCAGACCCTCAGGGGCGCCGAGCCGCGGGCCGTGATCGCGGTGGGACCCCCCAAGGTGACGCGCTCGCTCGTTCGCGCCAACTGGGGAGAGATCGCCGAGCGGGAGATCCTGGTAGCGGAGACTCCCCGCGACATCGAGCGGGTCATCGAGGTACTGGGATGATCCGGCTAGACCTGGGACCCCGGACCATCGAGGCCTTGCTGCCCCATCGGGAGCCGCTGCGCTTGGTCGAGACGATCGAGGGCTTCGCCCCCGGAAGGGCGCCGCGTCTGCGGGCCACCCTGCCGCTGACCGGCCAGGAGCCGGTGCTCGCGGGGCACTTCCCCGAGCGACCAATCTGGCCCGGCGTGTACGTCATCGAGGGTCTCGCTCAGTGTGGGGGTCTACTGATGGCGCTCGCGGCCATCCATGAACACGGAGGTACGGAGGCGCTGACTCGACTGGAGGACCCCTCGCTCGACATGCCCGCGCTGCCGCGGCGCGACGGAGCGCTGGCCCGAGCCCACGTGGACCTCATGCGACCGGTCATTCCTCCGGTGACGCTGCGCTACGAGGTCCGCTACGTCGGTACGTTCGGTGCACTGCACAAGATCGACGGACACGCCAGCGCCGGCAAGCTCGCGATCGCCGAGGGCTCGGTCTCGATCGCGCTCTTCGGCGAGGACTAGAGCATGGCCCGTTCTCCCGCGCTGCCGATCACCGGACTGGGCACGGTCTGCGCCGCGGGGATGGGCGCCCAGGCCCTCGCGAACCACGTGGTGGAGGGGCGCTCCGCGCTGAGTCGGGTCTCACGGATCCCCGCCGAGCTCGTCGACGCCCGCTGGACCGGCACGGTGCCGGACAACCTCCCCTCGGACCCCATCACGCTGGGTGAGCTCCCCGAGCCGATCGTGCAGGAGCTGTGCATCACCTGGGCCGTCCAGGCCGCCCGCGAGGCGATGGACCAGGCCGGCGTGCACAGGCGCTTGCGTGCCGATCGCATCGCCCTGGTGCTGGGCACCAACCTCGAGAGTCACCCGCGGCCCCTCGCCGCCCTCGCCGATGAGATCGGCCGAGCGCTGGACATCGAGGGCGTCCGACTGGCGACGTCCATGGCCTGCGCGTCCTCGCTGGCGGCGATGAGCCTGGCTCGCATGCTCCTGGAGGCCGGTGATGCCGACGCGGTCGTCGTGGGGGGCAGCGACGTGCTCACGCCCCGGGTCGTCGGTGGGTTTGCCCAGCTCGACCTGCTCGGCGCCGCCCCCTGTGCTCCGTTCTCCAGCAGCGTCGGCGTCGCGCTGGGCGAGGGCGCCGCGTTCTTCGTGATCGAGGCCCGGGTCGACGAGCGAGGTCCTGCGCCGATCGCCTCGCTGCTCGCCGAGGGTCTGGCCGCCGATGCGCACCACGAGACCAGTCCCGAGCCCGCCGGGCGGGGGACGATCCACGCGATCCACAGCGCGCTCCACCAGGCCGGCCTCGAGCCCGCGCAGATCGATCTGGTGATGGCCCATGGGACCGGCACCCAGGCCAACGACGCCGCGGAGAGCCGGGCGCTGCGGCACTGCTTCGGCGATGCGCTCTCTCGGGTCGCCGTCAGCGGTGCCAAGAGCCTGCTCGGGCATGCCCAGGGGGCCGCCGGAGCACTGGAGCTGGCCACCGCGCTGCTGGGGCGAAGCGCCGGCGTGCTGCCGGCGATCGCCAACTTCGAGCCTCCCGCGCGCGCGGGTGCTCCTCCGCGACTGGTCGTCGAGCCAACCCCTGCGACCCCGCGTCGGATCGTCGTCAACGGGGCCGGCTTCGGCGGGGCGCATGCGTCGGTGGTGGTGGGCGAGCCGCTCGCTCCGCCTCCCGATCTCTCGCCACGGAGCCGACGCCCGGGCCTGTGCGCGTGGGCGGGGCTGGGGTGGTTCGGGGTCGGGCTCGACCGGCTGCCTTCGGCCCTGGTCGAGGACGCCACCGACCGCCGCTGTGTCATGGACTGGCGACGGGTCGTACGCGGCGTCGATCTGCGCACGCACGATCCATCCACTCGCATGCTCACCGCCGTCGTCCAGGTTGCGCTGCGAAGCGCTCGCAGCACCGCCGGCATTCGGCCGCATCCCGGTCGGGCCGTCGGGCTATTCGTCGGTCAGCGCAGCGGCAGTCCGACCGCGCACGCTCGGCTCCGGCAGGAGATCGAGACCCACGGCATCGCCCGCACCAAGGCCTCGGCCTTCGCCCGGTCGCTGGAGGTCATGCCGGCCGGCGCGTGCAGCCGACACCTCGAGCTGTGGGGACCGATGGGGCTCGTGTGCGCCGAGGCCAGCGCCGGCCTGCTGGCGTTGATCTGGGCGGCCGACGTGCTGGAGCGAGACGAGTCTCTCGCAGCGGTCGTGGCCGCGTCCGTCAACGAGCCGGACGATGAGGACGAGGCGGCCGCGGACGAAGGCGAGGCTTCCGCCGCGCTGGTGCTCTGCCCCGAAGGGGCGATCGAGCTATGCGGCGCGGCCGTGACCGGACCCGGCTCGTCACCTCCGGGAGACCTGGCGCTGGCCCGCGCCTGCGAGCGCGCCAGAGTGACGCTCGCGGAGATCGACGACCTGCACCGGGTCGGCCCCGAGCATCGGCGACTGGGCGCCAGCGCCGGTGGCCTGGTGCTCGCGATGGCCGCGGGCGTACTGCTCGAGCACGAGCCAGGTCGCACAGCGGCGGTCGTCGCCAGTGATCCCGGAGTCGAGGTCGCCGTGGTGCTCCGCCATCGCGGCCGAGCGTGATCGGGGGCCCAGCCCCACGACTTCGCGGCTCGGGCGACGAGGTGAACGATCCCACAGAATCCTCGAGCGTCCGGACAGTCCCGGGTCTCCAGGGCGCCGGGATCTACACCCGGCGCCTCTGGGGTAGAGCGCATGGGGCTGATCGGTCGGCACCGCGCGTCAGTCGCGCAGAATGCGACAATATGTCGTATTTGAAATGCGCCTATGCACGACGCATCCATCCATACGCCACTTCCTGTCGCATTCGTTCGCGCACACGGGAATCGTACCTCCGTATCGGCCCTTCGGATCGGAAGGGCTAAAGGGGCGCCCCCTGTGCGGCCCCGACTGCCGCCCGATCAAGTCCATCCCACAGATCGGGCACGTGCCGGACTCCCGCTGATGGATCTCCGGGTGCATGGAGCAGGTGAATGACTCGCCCGTGCTGCTGGCCCGCGGGGGGTCGCTGGGGAGGTCCAGGATCGCCGCCTCGAGCTCCACCAGCCTCCCTTCGAGCCTCTCGATGTTCGCGGCCTTGGCCGGCTCCGCTCCACGCTCGGCCGCCAGCGTGCGGTACCGAAGCGACACCGCAAACATCGCTTCTTGCTCGACGCTTTCAGCAATCTCGATCAGCGCCGTTGATCAACCTAGCAGGTTTCCTGGCCAGCTTCTGAGCCGTCCCCAAGACCTCCTCCGCTCGTGGGATACGGTCGTCTCAGGCGACGCGCTCACCCCTGCTGGGGTGTCACGTGAGGATCCCGCCCCGGGGACTGCAGTGCGTCGATCAGTACGTCGACGAGGTCGGTCTCGGTCAACAGACCGACGAGCACGCCGCCTTCGACCACCGGCAGGCAGCTGATCTTGTGCTCGCGCATCATGACCGCCGCGTCGAGCAACGGCGTCAAGGGCTCGGCGATCCGGACGGACCGCGTCATGATCTTGTCCACTGGCACTCGCCGGCTCTTCGCGCGGGCTTCCTGGGCGTTCTCGTCTTTCAGCGAGCTCGCAGCCGCGGCGAGCAGGTCCCGGTCGGAGACCACCCCAACCAAGAGATCGCCTTCGCCGAGGACCGGCAGGTGGCGGACGGACATGGCCCGCATCAGCTGCTCCGCGAGACTCACCGACTCGTCGATGCTGAGCGTGACCAGCTGCGTCGACATGACATCCTTGACCAGAAGAGGCACGTGCCGATGCTCGCCCGAACCCGCGGGCGAAGGCCACCGCAGGTTCCGCGCCCAGGGTCCCATCCGCGGCGCGCAAATATCACTGGACGGATCCCTCGCTCGCGATGCTACGAAGACCCACCCGTGACCCGCAACGACTCAATCACGTCCCTGATGACCGTGGACCCCCAGACCGTGGACGTCGGCCAGAAGCTCAGCGAAGCCCGGCGGCTCATGGCCGAGGGGCGGTTTCATCACGTGCCCGTCGTCGACGGGCGCACGCTGGTCGGCATCCTGAGCGCCACCGACATGATGCGGCTGAGCATCGCGGCGTACGGCGCGAACGAGCAGACGGTCGACGCCATGCTCGACGCCCAGTTCTCCATCCAACAGGTCATGACGACCGGCGTGTTCACGGTTCACGAGGAGGAGACCGTGCGCCACGCCGCGGACCGGCTCCGCGGCGGTGCGTTTCATTCGCTGCCGGTGGTCGACGACGACGGCAACCTGGTGGGCATCGTCACCAGTACCGACCTCATCGAGTATCTGTACAAACTCCTCTGAGAGTTCCCCCGATCACCACGGAGGCACGACAGCCACGGGCATGCGCGCGATGCCGCAGAGCGTCGTCCCCACGCTCGATCGGGTGAACCGCTCGGACGCGGTGAGCAGGCGAGACCCCGTCACCATCAGGCATGCGCACTCGTCCTCCGCCATCTGCCACAGCGTGGACACGGTGGAGCCCTCCTCGACGCGGGTCTCGACGTCGGTCATCTTCATCTTCGTCAGCCAGTCCTGCAGATGCGCCTGGGCTTGGTCGAGTCGTCCTGCTTCGTACTGCGGGGTCGGCAGGTAGGTGACCCCGGTGGGGAACGCCGGCGGCACCACCGAGACCGCCTTGAGGGGACGACCGAGGCTCACCGAGAGCCGCCGTGCGAAGCGCAGGGCGTGCTCGAAGCGGGAGCCGGGCTGGATGGCGATCATGACCGGACCCTCGGGAACGTCCTCGGCACGCAGATCGGCGGGACACACGATCAGGGGCGCCGGTAGCTGCCGGAGCAGGCGCCGCGCGACGCCTCCGAGGCGCACGAGCTCGTCCCCATCGCGTGATGCTCGGCGACCGATCACCAGGACATCGGCGCCGTGCAACGACATCGCCTGGGCCAGAGCATCGGCCGGCTCGCGCCCCTCCATGACGCGGGCCTCCAGCGCGTGCCCTCGCTCGCGCAGGAAGGACTGAACGTACCCCTGCACGCTCTCCGCGTCGGGCGGAGCATACGCCTCGACGGCTGGCCACTCGACCGCATGCACCGCGAGTGCGTCGGCCGACTCACCCGTCCACTCGTGACACCACGAGAGCCACGCGAGGGAACCTGCACAGCTCGGTCTCAGATCGACGCCGACCAACCACTTCATGAGGGCATTGTTCACCCTCGGCGCCATGGGCGAGCCCGCAAGTAATTCGCCGAAGCCCGCGAACCGCGCACCACCACTGCCCTCGTCTGTGCGCTCCTCCGCTCAGTACGCCACGCCGAGGATCCCCACGCACATCTCGTCGAGCGTCCCATCGCCCACCGGCATGTCGACCAGCTCGACCTCGTCGTCGGAGTCGACCCCCTGCTCGGACATCAGCAGCTCCACCAGCGAGCGATTGTTCATGCTGTTGTCGTAGGTGCAGTGCAGGCGCAGGCGATCCCCGCTGCGCACGATGGGCGCCTCGGAGATCGGCGTGTCGTACAGATACGTCCGCTGCCAGTTGAAATCGTAGCGCGGCACCGCGACCACGCACTCCTCGGCCGGCTCGTCACCCTGCGGCTCGTCTCGCAGGATCGTCAGCTCCACCGCGCTCCCGGCCACGTGCTGGTGGGGAAGTGCGCCCCAGACCCGAACATCGACCCCGGCCGGCACCGGCAGGTCTTGAATGAGCTGCTCGGTGTGCTCGCCACTCCCCGCCGGCACCACGAACTCGGGCGCACCGGTGTCGCCGGGGCCCGGCTGCAGGCCCGGCGCGGACCCGGGCGCAAACGCCCCGAAGATGATCAGCTCGGCCGTCTGGTCGGGACGCTCGGCGGTGGTCCGCACGGAGATGAGCGCCCCCGGA
>Ga0316189_10004642_pt1 | contig 13197 bp, 8 predicted proteins | sample LowCovwburrow_MG_FD_204930 | JGI IMG/M metagenome (GOLD analysis project Ga0316189, IMG submission 204930) | Coastal sediment microbial communities from Maine, United States - Lowes Cove worm burrow | ecosystem: Environmental > Aquatic > Marine > Coastal > Sediment | place: USA: Maine... | reverse complement strand
AAGTTCGGCTGGAGCGTGACAAACTCCGAAGGCTCTCCGGTGGGGACCCCATCGACAAACGCGAGCTGCTTGATCAGCCCGGATTCGGAGTTGTAGTAGAGCTTGGTGTAGTCGACGTTGAAAGCGATGCCGTCGAGGCTCTCTTCTTGGTCGAGCACGGCGACATCGCCCGTGTCGGGGTCGAGGCTTCGCAGCTGCCCGTTGCCGCTGGTCAGGTACGCCATCCCATTGGGATGTAGCGCCAGGCCGTTGGCTTCATCCGACAAGTTCATGACGCGAACCCGTCCGCCCTGTGGCGTGACGCGGTCCAAGCCTTCGCCAGGCACGACCACCAGGTAGTCCCCGTTGTCCAAAACCCGGACACCACGCCCCCAATCGGAGACGTCGGGCACGATCATGGTGCTCACGCCCTCGTAGGTGGTGCGATGCAGCCCCTGCGTCTCGATGACAACGCCGATCATGTTGCCCTCGGCATCGAAGGTGAAATCTTCGCTGACCTGGGAGGGGATCTGAACGATCGGGCTTTGGATCGGTGCCCCCGGGATCATGTCGCAGTCGACCGAGGGCATCCACATCCCACCCGACGACTCATCACCCCCCGACGACTCACCCCCCGAAGATCCACTGTCGGCCGAGCCCGTCGACCCACCATCGGTGGACTCGGCAACGGTAGGTACGGGGTCGGTCGTTGCCTCGCCCGTGGACGCACTGGGAATCGAGCCGCCCGTACTCCCCGTCGCCGCCGCCGTGCCGCCAGAGGACGCACCACCGTCATCGCCACACCCAAGCGACAGCGGTACAAGGGACGCTACAAGGAGGCTCGCTGTCACTTGGGCACGCATGGTCGGATCCTACGTCGTTCCATGGCCGAAATCCCGGCGATCCTTCACATGTTGACTCGCAGCCTGGGGTGCGCAGGCTGCTAGGCGCACCGGACCGAGAGCGACACGGTGATCTCGCTGCTTCCGCGATACGGCGCCATTCCACGGGCATCCACCGGAAAGGCCCAACCTGGCAGCGGCGGCGGCGCCAGCCGGTGGGGCGGCCTTCGAAGGTTTTGCGATGGCGGGTCGGCAACGGCCACCAACCGGCGTTCGGGGGCAGCCGGGCGCGGCGTGACGGGTGGCTTGACCCCGAGCGCAACGCTGACCTCGGCGACCAGCTTCGCTATCTCCTCATCGCTCTTCGCGGGTGGGAAGAAGTCGAGTGCCGGGAGCTCCCATTGCACCGCGAGCAGTTGGTCGCGAGCACTGCGACGGGCTGCGGGCCGTACGGGCGACTCCAGCAGGGGCAGGTCCCACTCAAGGGCGAGCAGTTGGTCATGGCTGCATGCGGGCACACCCCTGTCTTGAGCAAGGACCGTACCAGCAGCGCCCGTCTGATCTTTCGTAGGCTTGCACACTGCGCCTGGGACGGCTTGGGCAAGTTGCCCAGCGCCCGCCAGTGCAATGCGCCTAGCTCGATGCGGCATTCGCTGTATCGGACCGCGGTTCCTTGTTACACGGGGGCAATGATGGGTGCCCGCAAGTGGTCGCAGGTTATGCTGTTCTGCGTCGCCGCATGCGGGTCGGACGACGCGGGTTCGGCTCCAGCGGGCACCACCGCCGAGTCAACGCCTCCGACAACGACCGGCGTACCCAGCAATGTCGATTCAACATCGACCCCCAACCCCACCACGACCGGTTCGGACACGGCGGATGCCGCCGACAGTAGCGGCGGACCGGCAGGCAACCCGCTGATCTCGGACGCGCAGCTCAACATCGCGCACCGCGGCGGAGCCTTGCTCGCGCCCGAAGAGACGTTGGTCGCATTTGAAACCGCCACCGCGGCAGGTGCGGACGTCCTCGAGTTCGATGTTCACCTCAGTGCAGATGGCGTGGTCATTTGCAGCCACGACGACACGGTCGACCGCATGACCGACGGCACGGGTGCCATTTCCGACATGACGCTCGATGAGCTGCAACAGCTCGATGCCGGCTACAGCTTCACCACCGACGACGGCGCCACGTACCCGTATCGCGGTATGGGCGTCGTGCTGCCAACCATGGCCGAGGTCCTTGCTGCGCACCCGGACGGGTACTTTGTCATCGAGATCAAGCAGTCCGAGCCGCCCATGGTCGACGAGGTCCTCGACTTGCTGGACCAAGCCGATGCCGCTTCGCGCGTGATCATGGCGTCGTTTGAAACGCCCGTGATCGAGGATCTCCGCAGCAAGGCTCCGGACATTCTGACCTCGTTCACCACCACTGAGGTCACCGATTTCGTGATCGGCGGGGGCGACGCCGACTATGTCCCGCCCGGCGATTTTCTCCAGATCCCGACGATCATTTGGAGCGAAGCCACCCGAGTCAACGCCGCGATGCATGGCCTCAAGATCCACGTGTGGACGATCAACGACCCCGCCGAGATGGAGGCGCTGCTCAGCGATGGCGCTGATGGGATCATGACCGACGACCCCGCTACGCTGGCGACGTTGCAGTAGCGGATGAACAATGTGTTTAGCGTCAACCGCCATTGAGGCAGTGCTTCCGAGGCCCGTTACGGTACGGTTGGTTTGCGCGGCGCCTCTCGGTGCCGTCCTGAATCGGTTACCCTGCGGAGCCCTGTGAGTCGCAAGATCAAAGTCGCCGTGTGCGTGCAGGACCGCGAAGCTCGCACGGCCCTGATGCTTGCGGTTGCCGACTCGGAGACTTTCGACGTCGTGGCCGTCGCCCCCGCGCGCGACCTATTCATTCCGCTTGCTGCTGCCGTGTACCCGGAGATGATCATCATCGACGAGGCGGCCGCCGCGGGCTCCCCCGCCCAGCTCGCGCACATGATCACGCACGGTCGGCGACTCGTGCAGGTGGTGCTGACAGCCAGCCCAGACACCGTCCCCGCCGACGGGGCCAGCTCCCTTCCGCTCAAGCTCTTGCGCCGCAAAGATCACCCCGGGCGCAACGAGGTGCAGACGGCACTGTTCGCCGCCGCCACGCCGATCATCACGGCCAAGCGCACGTACCTCAGCGAGGAGCTCCAAGTTCAAGTCAGCTCCCTGCGCAAGCTCGCCAAGGAGAGCCAGGTCCGCAAGCAGGTCATGGCAATGGCGTCGTGGCCGTTGGACCTCATCTTGCTGGTCGACGACGGAAACAGCCTGCGACGGCTGGCCGGGATCTTCGCGAGCATCCTGACGCTTCCCGTGCCGGTCATTCTCGTCATCGACAACGAGGACCACGACGACTACGGCGAGATCGGACGCGCCGCGCCCGAGCTAAGCCAGATGCTGACGGCGTCGACCAACGTGCGCGCCATGGAGGGCTTGTACGTGGTGCCGCCTGGCCACCAGGTTTGGGTCTCGGGCGAGAACGTCTGCGTGTCCGCGGGCGAGGTCAACGCCGACGTTCTCCTGGCTTCGATGGCATGGCTCAAGTCGGGCGGACTGTCGGTCCTGCTCTCGAACGCCTTGCCCGAGCGCGCCGCGAGACTCGCAGGCGTCGCATCCGACGGAGGGCTCGTGGCCGCGCTCGACCCCGCACATTGCGAGCAGCCAGAGGCAGGCCACGCGGCCGAGAAGTGGCCCGTACCACCGCTGCTGCTGGCGCCCGACGAGCTGCGCTGGACGCTCGAGTTTGCCTTGCCCCGCAAAGGCTAAGCTCCCGCGCGTGACCACAATCGAGGCCACCCGCATCGTCATCAACAAGGCCGGGTCCTACGACCGCCTGGAGGTCGCCAAGTTCCAGACCGCTGCGCTGGGCCCGTCCGATGTGCTCATCGACGTCTCCGCCAGCGGCATCAACTACGCGGATGTCATCGTCCGCATGGGGCTGTACGCCTCGGCGCGGGAGCTGGTCGGCTGGCCGATCACCCCCGGATTTGAGGTCGCAGGTGTCGTTCGTGCGGTCGGCTCCGAGGTCGACGACCTTGCCTGCGGCGACCGGGTGGCCGCGTGCACATTCTTCAACGGCTACGCCTCCGCGCTCGTCGCCCCGCGCGACCAAGTCTTTGCGCTCCCCGACGCGCTGAGCTTTGTCGAGGGCGCGGCGATTCCCGCGGTTTTCATGACCGCGTACTACGCTCTGCACGAGCTGGCGCATCCCCGCAAAGGCGACCGCGTGCTCGTGCACTCCGCTGCTGGTGGCGTCGGCGGCAGCCTGGTCCAGCTCGCCAAGCACGCGGGCTGCGAGGTGACGGGCGTGGTCGGGGGCGCGCACAAGGTCGAGCCCGCCCGCGCACTTGGGTGTGAACACGTTATCGACAAGTCCAAAGCGGACTTGTGGCCCGCGGCCGAGCGCATCGCGGCCGATGGGTTCGAGCTCATCCTCGACGCCAATGGCGTATCCACCCTGGGCGACAGCTACAAGCATCTCGCGCGCCCAGGCAAGCTTGTCGTTTACGGATTTGCCAGCATGCTGCCCAAGACGGGCGGCCGACCCAACTACCTCAAGCTCGGGCTCGACTACGTGCGCACCCCTCGGTTCAACCCGCTCAACATGACCAACGACAGTCGCAGCGTGCTGGCGTTCAACCTGAGCTACCTGTTCCATCGCAAGGACATCCTCGCCGAGGCGATGCAGATGGTCTTTGGATTGCTGGAGGCAGGGAAGATAGTCCCGCCCACGGCGACGACCTATCGGCTCGAGGATGTTGCCGACGCGCACCGTGACATCGAGTCGGGCACGACGATCGGCAAGCTCGTGCTCACCTCGTAGCCGTCACCCCGCGTCGTTCAACATCGCAAACGCCTCTGCCTCGGTGACGCACTCACGCTCTCCTTCAAAGGCATATCCGTTGGGCTTGCGATCGATGAACCACTCTTTGGTGATCGTCACACCGCTGCGGTCGTCGAGGGCCCCGAGCGCAACCGAAGTTGTGCCCTGGTACTTGCCCTCGGCGGTGAGGCGCCAGAACAAGCTCGACCCGCAGCGGTTGCAAAAGCCACGCTCGGCCCACTTCGACGACTGAATCCAAGTCAGCCCCTCCTCCTTTTCGCAGTCGATAGTCTCGACAAACACGGCGATCCACGCCCCGCCCGCCCAGCGCTGACACATGCCGCAGTGGCAGACGCTCGCCTGCTCGGGCTTGAGACCCCGGGCCACAAACGCGACAGACCCACACATACACTCTCCGCTACGGTCCATGATGCGTCCACCATAGGGGCAGCCCTTGTGTTGGGTCCAGTCGCTAACGTTGTAGGCCGCCGACTGGGCGCTGCCCATGCAGACCCGCGTAGACCCCCCCAGCCTTGAGCAACGACGCGTGCGTGCCGCGCTCGACGATTTCACCGCCGTCGATCACAAGGATCAAGTCGGCGCCACGGATGGTCGAGAGGCGGTGGGCAATGACAAACGAGAGCCGCCCGTCCAGCACAGCCTCGATCCCCGCCTGCACGTGGGCCTCCGTCTCGGTGTCCACCGACGACGTCGCTTCGTCCATGATGAAGATCTGCGGATCTGCGAGCACAGCCCGTGCCAACGACACGAGCTGTCGCTGCCCCGTGGACAGCTTGGCGCCGCCCTCCCCAACCTCGGTCTCGTACCCATCGGGCAGGGCGTCGACAAACGGGTGCGCGTGGACGAGCCGCGCCGCCTCGCGCATCTCGGCATCGGTCGCGTCCAAGCGACCGTAGCGAATGTTGTCGGCAATCGTCCCCGAGAACAGGTGCGGCGTCTGCAGCACCACGCCGAGGTTTGCCTGTAGCCAGCCCAAACTCCGCTCGCGGATGTCGACCCCGTTGATGCGTACCGCCCCGGACTTCACCTCGTAAAAGCGCGACAGCAGACTCGCGATCGTGCTCTTGCCGCCTCCCGTCGCGCCCACGAGCGCCACCGTCTCGCCCGCTCGGGCGGTGAAGCTGACATCGCGAAGCACCGTTTCGCTCTCCTTGTAGAAGAACCCGACGTTGTCGAACGTGACCTCCTCGATCGCATCGTCGCCGCCGTCGAAGGCGATGTTCGCAGCGTGAGGCAGTTCGGCTTGGCGATCGATCGCCTCGTTCACGGCCTCGGAGTCACCTATTTCGGGCTCCGTATCCAGCAACGACTGGATGCGTTCGGCCCCCGCCTGCGCGCTCTGCAGATCGGTAAACCGACGCGCCAAGTCTTCGATCGGCATGTAGAACAGTGCCGCGTACTTCATGAACGCGACCAGCGTGCCGAGCGTGATGCCGTCCCCGAGATCCACCCCGCCCCGCCACAGCGCGATGCCAACGCCGACGCTGCCGAGGAACGCCACCATCGGCAGGTACACCGCCGACTGCAACGCACGACGCATCGAGTAGTGAAACATGTCGCCCGATTCGGCCTGGAACTCGGTGAGGTTGTCCGCCTCGCGACCGAGCGCCTTGGTCGTGCGCACGCCGACGATCGCTTCGTTGAACGACGCCGTCATTTTGGAGTTCGTCTTGCGAACCCGGCGCGAGCTCTCGAGGATCTTTCGCTGGAACACCAAGCTGACCACGCCTAGCGCAGGCACGATGCACAGCACGCACAGCGCCAGGCGAAAGTCGATCCACAGCATCACCACGGAGGCCCCCACAACAACCGACGTGCCCCACACAAAATCCAGCAGCAGCCAGGGGAGCAGCCCCGAGACCTTGCCGACGTCCGAGGTCAGCCGCGCAACAAGCCAGCCGACGGGGCGCACGTCAAAGTACGAGAACGACAGCTGCTGCAGGCGCGCAAACCCGGCGCGACGAAGGTCGTGCGCAACGCCGGTCGCGATACGGCCCGCCAGCCAGATGAACGCAAAGATCCCCAAGCCGAGCAGGACCAAGAACGACACGTACGCAGCGCCATAGCCCCACAGCCGCGCGGTGATGCCCGAAGCCAACGCCTCGTCGATGAGTGTCCCTGTGGTCACGGGAATCGCAACGTCGACCGCCGCGATGATTAGCCCAGTGGCCGCCATGCCGAGCAGCTCACGACGATAGGGGCGCGCGTGCACCAGCATGCGGCGCCAGAGCGTCCAGTCGAGCTGCCCGCTGTACACGTCGTCTTCGTTGAGATCTTCGGCCATCAGCTCGCCCTCAGTGCCCACATCCGGGCAAACGGTCCTGGTTCATCACGCAGCGCCTCCACCGTCCCGACCTGGGCGATGCGCCCGCCGTCCAACACCACGACACGATCCGCAAACGCCAAGGTCGACATGCGGTGCGCGATGATGATCGTGGTGTGCTGCCCACGCCGCTGGGCAAGCTCGGCCAAGATCGTGGACTCCGTCTGGGTGTCGACGGCACTCAAGGCATCGTCGAGGACCAGTACCGACGGCCGCCGCAGCAACGCCCGCGCGATTGCGAGTCGCTGGCGCTGTCCACCCGACAACGTCACGCCGCGCTCACCCACCTTGGTGTCGTAGCCGTCCTCGAACTCGGTGATCGCGTCGTGCACACACGCCATGCGTGCGACGCGTTCGACCTGGGCCTGCGTCGCGCCCTCACGCCCGAGCTGCAGGTTCTCGCCGACCGTCTTGGAGAACAAGAACGGCTCCTGCATCACCACGGCCAGTCGGCGCCGAAGATCGGCGCGGTCGAGCCGTTGGAGGTCGACGCCATCCAGGGCGATCGTGCCCTCGTCAGGGTCGTACAAGCGCATCATCAGGCTCACGAGCGTCGTCTTGCCGCTGCCCGACGCGCCGACGATCGCCACGGTTTCGTTGGGCTGGACCTCGAGCGAGAGGCTCGCCAACGCGCGCGTGTCGGCCGTGTAGCCAAACGAGACGTTGTCGAGCTTGATGTGGCCGCGCGCGTCGGTGATGGCCGTGGGCGACTCGGGCTCGGCCTCGATCGGTGTGTCGAGGATCTCGCGCAAGCGACCAAAGGCCACGGTCGCCTTGCCCAAATCCGAGACAAGGCGTCCGAGCATGCGCATCGGAAAGATGAACATGTTCACCGCCGTGAGGAAGTAGAAGAAGGCACCGACCGGTAGGTCGCCCTGCGCCATGCGGTACAGCCCAACCACCATCACGATCCCCACCTGCGCAAAACACAGAAAGTCCGAGGTCGCCCAGAACACCGCCGCCAAGTCGTAGACCCGTCGATCGAGGTCCCGATACGTCTGGTTGCGGGTCGCAAAGCGCTCGCACTCGTACTCCTGGCGGGCGAACGCGCGAACCACCCGAATCCCGCTCAGGTTCTCCTGAACGTTCGCGGTGAGCTTGGCCTCGGCTTCATCGGCGCGCTTGAACGCCCGCCGAACCCGAACGAAGAACAACGACGAAAACCCAACGATTACGGGCATCAAGACCACGCTCGCGAGCGTGAGCGTGGGATCGATGAGCCAAAGCAGGGGCAGTGGCACAAACAGCATGATCACGGCGCGGCCCATCTCGACGATGTGCTCGGCCAGGAACACACGCAGGGTCTCCACATCCGACGTGCAGCGCTGGACGAGGTCGCCCGTCTCGGCGTCATCGAAGAAGGCACAGGGGAGGCGCTGCAAGTGATCGTAGAGGCGGTCGCGCAGGCGTTGAACGACCGACTCGCTCGCTCCCGCCGACAAGCGGCCGCGCATGTACGTGAACCCCCCAGCGATCGCCGTGGTGACGGCGATGAGCACCATGGGCAGCCACAGGTTGCGCCCCACAAACTCGGCGCCCCCCATGACTGACAAGCCCCAACCGACGACGGCGCTGTCGGCGTCGCCGATCAGGACTCCATCGATGACCACCTGCGGCACCAACGGCGCCAGGTACAAAAACGAGGACGCGACAACGAGCGAGGCGATTGCCGCGGCGTATCGGGCGCGTGAGCCCGTCATGAGCCGCCAAAGCGCGCGTAGGGTCGAGAACATGAGCGGAAAGCCAGTACTAAAGAGAGAGTCGAGGAGGGACGGCGGGTTGAGAACCAACGCAAAAACCCGCTTGCGAGACCTGGGGGGACTCGCAAACGGGTGTGGGTCGGATGAAGACCTGTACGCTAGCCAGTCACAACATGCCCAGTGGGGCAATACGTGCCATATGCTTTGCGTACTTCATCCGAACCGTGGTCCAGCTTTGACGATAGGGCAGCGGGCCGCAGGGCGCAACGAGGATCGTGCACCGCCAGCGCGGAGCGAGGTCACACGCGCGCTTAAGAGGGGCGCGGGCAGAGTGCCGCGCGTCACCTACGTGCCCGAGTAGTGACTCGAGTACACACCCCAGCGCTCGTTCCAATCTTCCACGCGCTCGGGGGCGTTTCGTGCCCACTCCGTCAGGCTCATCGGCAGCGCGGACTCAAACTGAAACCACACCGTGTCCCCGCCCGACTGGCGGCTCGGCTTGTCCGCCTCGTCGTCGGGGAGCCCGAGGTACTGGTCGACCGATGAGGCGACGATGCCGTGCGCGGTCATCGGCGGGGTCACGAACGCCATGCCAGGCTTGAACATGCCCTTGCTCGCGCGTTCGCCCCCGAGGATCCCGTTGAACTCCATGGTCGCGCTGCGATGCATGAACGGTGGGCGAAAGGTGTGCTCGGTGGCATCCCAGCGCGGCGGAAACAGCACCAAGTCCAAGGTGTGGTCGCCCGGCTCATCGAGCGGCGCCGACAGCACCGTGAACGCGCTCGGGTCGGTGTGGTCGAAACCAACGCCAGCCACGGGGCAGAAGTTGGCGAGGTCATACGTCATCGGGGCGTAGTTCCCGTGCCACGCAGCCACATCAAACGGCGAATGCCCCTGGGTGTACTCCGACAGCGCACCGCCCAGCTTGGCGGTGACCGTAAACCCGGGCGCGGGGCGATTCTCGCAGTAGGGCGTCGGCGCTCGAAAATGGCGAGCGTCGGCCAGGCCGTTGGCGCCCACAGGCCCACGATCGGGGAGCCGAAAGTGCCGTCCGAAGACCTCGGCGGCGTAGCCTCGCGCGCTTTTGCCGTCGAGCAGCACAGAGAACCGGAACCCCTGCGGCACGAGTGCGATCTCGCCAGGGGCAACCCGAAGCGACCCGAGCTCCGTGAGCAGCGTGAGGGCACCCTGCTGCGGCAGCAGCAGCGTGTCGCCGTCGCCGTTGTAGAACGCGCGGTTCTCCATGCTGCGGTTGGCGGCATACATGTGCACCGCGTACCCACGCCGCAGGCTGGCATCACCCGCGCCGCCTACGGTGTGCATTCCGTCGATGAAGTCCGTAGGTAAATCGGGGTTTGCCAAGGGGTTGAGCGCAAACAGGTTGGGCTCGGGCGGCGTGCCGATGGGTGTGGAGCGAAAGGTGCGGTGAGCGAGCGGTTCGTACCGACTGTGGCCGGGCACGGGGCGGAGGCGGTACAGCCAGCTGCGGACGTTGCTCGAACGGGGCGCGACAAAGCCTGACCCGTTGACCTGCTCTGCAGACAAGCCGTACGGCACCCGCCGCGGCGAGTTTTGCGACCGAGGGAGCGCGCCCGGGAGCGTCTCCACATCAAACGCGTTCCCCAACCCAAAGCGTGGCTGCCCAGCGCCCAAGATCATCTCGCGGGCTGCGATCCTTTGCCGCGCCGTGATCTCGTGCGCGTCGCCCGTGGTGCTCACGTTGTGCACCTCGGCGCCGCCCCCCGTGAGATGGTCCGCCGTGCGCAGAAGGTCGGTGATACTGACCCAGCGGTCCTCATCGGCTAGGCCGAGCAGGACGGGCACGCCCGCCATGTGCGGCGAGGCATCCACCCACTCGTCGGCGCCCACGCGCGCGCCGCTGAGCGCGATCACGGCGCCGAGCGGCGCGTCGATCCGCACGGCCGTCTCGAGCGCGAGGCAGGCCCCCTGCGAAAACCCAAACAGAACGATGCGGTCCGCAGGCACCTCGGCCCGAACGCGGGCGAGCACAGCGGCGGTGGTGGCGAGCGCCGCGTCGAGCTGAGGGGTTCCTGCCGCATCGCGATACGAGCTGTCGTACCAGCGAGCCTCGTCGGCTTGGGGGGCAACGACGGCCACATCCGGCGCATCACCGATGATCTCGCGCACCCGCTGCACGATCGCGTCCGCATTTGAACCACGCCCGTGCAACGCTATGACCACCCGCTTGGCGTCAGCCAGCGGCGGGCCAAAGAGCGTCGCGGGCGGGGGCGGGTTAGCCGATCCATCCTCCACCCAGTCGACCTGACGCGTGGCAGCAGCACGCCGTCGGCCCAAGTAAGCGTCCTGCACCCAGCTGAACTCCAGCTCGTCGACATCTTGCGCCCGCAGGGCAGCGGTCGCGTCGCTCCACGAGATTCCGAGATCTCTCAATGAGGTTGCGCAGCCCACCGCACGCAGCGCGTCGTGAAGCAGAGCGACAAGATCCTGCTGGCCCGCGGCCCGAGCGATGGCGTCGAAGTGCCCTGGCTTGTGGCGTCGCAGGTCGGCCAAGAATGCGGGCAAGAGGATGCTGTGAAGCGCCGCGTGGGGTGCACCAAAGCGACCGCCCAATACGTGGGCCACCGTGTGCTGCGCCCCCACTTCGCCCGCATCGAGCACGCGACCTGCGGCCGCGGCCCCCTTGAGCGCAGACGATTGGAGCTGAAGATGGTCGGGGCTCACCAACAACGCGGTGATCGCCCGCACCAAGAAGCCCACGGCCTCCAGGGCGGCGTCCCAGTCGCCGGATGCAGCCGACGCCTTGGCCAACACGCTCACCGGATGCGCCAACGCGTTGGTCAGACTCTGCAGCGCGAGCCCGGCTGGCATCGCCGCGGGCAGCGCGGGGTCGTGGATCACAAGCTGCGGCCGGACGCGCTCGTCCCTTCCCGTCCGCTTGGTCTGGCCGTCGGTGACCCCCCAAATCTTCGTCATCTCCGAACCCGCATACGTAGTGGGCACGGCGACAAACGCAAGATCGTGGCTCAGTCGCAGCGCTTTGCCCAAGCCAACGGCAGCGCCACCACCGATCGCGACGATAACGTCACAGTCGCTCTTCGCAAGCGCCGCCTCGGCCTGGGCCACGACCGCCTTGGGCACATGGACTGCCGCGCCATCAAAGACGACCACGTCCATCGGCCCCAGCGCCGCGGTGGCCTCGTCGACAAAGCGACGATTCGGACCTGAGATGACGAACGGCCGCTCGACCCCAAGTTCGCGCAGGTGAGCGCCCAGGCGGCTTAGTTCGGCGGTTCCAGATACAACCCGCGTCGGCGACAGCGTCACCGCCGCAGGGTATCAGGCGAACGCGGCAAGAGCTTCGTCGTGCAGGAGGCCATTGCTGCTGAGCAGGCTGCCCGCGTAGATCGTCCGTTCGCCGCCAAAGGTCGTTGCCTTGCCGCCGGCCTCCTCGACAATGATCTGAAGCGCCGCGATGTCCCATGGCGCCACGATCGGGTCGAGCGCCAGCTCTGCGCAGCCTTCGGCGAGCAGCATGTGTTGGTAAAAATCCCCAAGGCCGCGCTGCCGCCAGCTCTTGCGGAGTAACGGGATGACCTTCTCGGTGTTGGGCACCGCCTCGCCGCCCGCCAAGCTCGTGTGAAAGATCTGCGCGTCTTCCAGCTTCGCGACGCTCGAGACCCGCAGGCGACGATCGCCGCACCAGGCTCCCTCGCCGCGCGCGGCGTGCCAACGGCGCTGCAGAGCTGGGGCGCTCACAACGCTCGCGACGATCTCGCCGTCGGTTTCGAGACCGAGGAGCGTTGCGAAGATAGGAATGCCGCGGGCGAAGTTGGCGGTGGCGTCAATCGGGTCGACGATCAAACGCGTTGCGCCGTCTCCCTTCACCTCGCCGTGCTCCTCGCCAAACACACCGACCGACGGATGGCTCGCGACCACGGCATCACGGATCGCCGTCTCAACCTCGAGGTCGGCCTTGGTCACGACCGAACGATCCGGCTTGGCCGTCGTGTTGAGGTCTTCCGAGAGGAAGTACCGCATCGAGATCGCGTCGGCCCGGTCGGCGAGGTCAAACAGCACGGGAAGCCAGTCGGCGGGGCGCATTCGGCGACGGTATCGCGAGCCGCGTCGACAGCACAGGGCCGCGCTTGTCGTACATCTCTCGCCCACGCCCAAAAAGAAAAACACCCGCAGATGTCGAATTCCCACGTCCTCGAACGTCGGATCCACACACGATGGCGTACCACTTCGGAAACTTCGTCTGGTTTGAACTGATCGTCCCCGACGTGGGCCGGGCAAGGCGGTTCTATCCGGAGACGATCGGGTGGCGTGCGAGCGTCATCGAGACCGCAGGCGGTCCGTACACCATGCTGCTCGAAAACGACGATGCCCGCGCGGGCATCGTCACGCCGCCCGCAGGCCCGCAGCCGCCGCACTGGGCGCCCTACCTGTCGGTGCAAGACGTCGACGCCGCGGCCGCGCGTGT
>Ga0316189_10004641_pt1 | contig 13197 bp, 9 predicted proteins | sample LowCovwburrow_MG_FD_204930 | JGI IMG/M metagenome (GOLD analysis project Ga0316189, IMG submission 204930) | Coastal sediment microbial communities from Maine, United States - Lowes Cove worm burrow | ecosystem: Environmental > Aquatic > Marine > Coastal > Sediment | place: USA: Maine... | reverse complement strand
GATCAACGGCGCTACAAACAGGATGCCCAAACCAGCCGAGTTGAACCACAATCGATAGACATTGAGAAACGAGGGTGCCCCGGCCCAGGTCACGGTAGCATAGGCGCCGATCAGACTGGTCAGCGACGGAATCAGGATGACGGCCAGAAGAACAAATCGAAGCAATTCGGCAAGGGTGGAGAGTCCTTGCCTGCCCCCGGCGAAACGTACAACCAGCGCGGCCCCGATCACCGTCTCCAGGGCATTGGCAGTAAAATAGGCGAGATTGAGTGGCAGAGGGCGACCGACCCCCAAATTCATAGCCATATCGAGGGAAAAAATCGCCAGAATAATCCAACCCCAATAGCGTCGCGGGAAGAGCACCAGCGCACCTAACAGAAACCCGCCGGGAGGCCATATGACAGCAATCTTTTCCGGCAGCACCCTCATGGCGAGACTCAGTTCGCTGATCAATGGAAAAAGTAGCGCAACCACCAATACTCCGCTCCACAAGGAAAAGCCGCTGAGCGCCTTCTGTGTGTCTTTACCGGGCGATGACGCTTTGTGAGCGATCTTAGCTGTGGGTGTTGAATTCATAACTCAGTTGGAGAGAACTAAAGTGCGAAGTCCGCGCGGCTTCAACCTGTTTCGTTTAAGAATCGAGCTAGTGGGTGAGTCAATAAACGATAAGGTTCAATCTCCGTTTCGGGCCCGATGGCGATCATTCTTGTCCGTCACCATCGACACTGCAGATAAGGGGGGTGCGGCACCTCGTAAAACGCCGGTTTTTGTTTGGCCCGAAATACTAAATCACTAAACAAAATTTCTCTATAATTTGCCCGGAAAAATTCCCCGTCATCTAATATTCGGGGACACTCCACAAGGTCAGGGGCGAGATCGGCACCGACAGGGGAGTCAGACAGACCAGGAGAAGATCCAGCCCGGTACCCCTTTTCCTGGAAAATCGCGTTAACGCCCGGTGCAATCGCGGGCGTTACCTGGATCCTTCGGCTGCAGCATATCCAGCAGCGCTGCCGCCTTGTGGTAGGTCTCGCGGTATTCCGCCTCGGCATCGGAATCGGCGGTGATCCCCCCGCCTGCCCACAAACGGGTGATGCCCTCGGCATGAACCAGGGTCCGGATCGCGATGTTGCTGTCCATGGCACCGTCGAAGCCGATATAACCGATAGAGCCGCAGTACACCCCTCTTCGCTGGGGTTCCAACTCCTCGATGATCTCCATGGCGCGCAACTTGGGTGCGCCCGTAATCGAACCGCCCGGGAAACAGGCTCGCAACAGGCTCAGCGCGGTCTGGTCCTGAGCCAATTGTCCACGAATCGTGCTGACCAGGTGGTGAACCCGGGCAAAACTCTCCAGCCGAAAAAGCGCCGGGACCTGGATGCTGCCGGGGGTGCATACCTTACCCAAATCGTTGCGTAACAGATCGACGATCATGAGGTTTTCCGCCCGCTCCTTGGGACTGTTGAGCAGCGCCTCCGCCAGCGCCCGATCCGCCACCGGGTCGTCCGCCCGGGGCGAGGTACCCTTGATCGGCCGGGTCTCTACCGCCCCCTTACGGACCCGGAGAAAGCGTTCCGGTGAAGAGCTCATGATCTGGCAATCCGGTGTGTTGAGATAGGCGCTGTAGGGGGCCGAATTGAGTCGGCGCAACCTCATATAGCCTTGCCAGGGATCTCCTTCAGTCCGAACCGAAAAACGCTGAGCAAGGTTGACCTGATAACAGTCACCCTCGTGAATGTAATGGTCGATACGGGAGATGGCTGCCAGATACTCGCTGTGGGTCAGGTTCGAACAGATATCGCCCAGCGCCCGGAACGGCTTCGCGGGAGGCGGTGATTCGTTACTGGACAAGCCACCCTGCAATTGGGCGCGGAATCTCTGCACCCGCTTGGAATCCTGCCCCACCAGCCAGCTGCACTGTTTCCGATGGTCCACCACCAGGGCCTGTGAGTAGATAGCGACAGCCATTTCCGGGAGCGCGTCGGTATCGATTGCAATACTCGGCAGCCGTTCCAGACGACGACCCAGGTCGTATCCGAAGTAACCCACAGCACCGCCGCAAAAAGGGATGCCCTCGATTCCCTGGATTGCGGGACCGAGTGCCTCCTGCAGCAACTGGAAGGGATCCGCGGGCGACAGTCGCCGGCCGGCCGAACCGCAGATTTCTGTCTCCTGGCCTCGAGTGGTCAGGGTAATCTCGGGATCAGCCGCCAGAATATCGTAGCGCCCCTGTTCGCACAGGGGAAAACCGCTGTCTAGGAACACGGCCCAGGGTCGGGTGGCCAAGGCGTCGAACAACCTCGCGCTGTCCCGCCTGTAGGGAAATTCGTGGAGGATCGGGGTTGTCATGTCGCCGCCTCCCACCCGCGACCGGGATGGTTGCCACCCCAATCTGTCTGCTGTCGGTCAGGCCGATTATTCCGGGGGGTGGGAATAGATTCACAGAGCAGGCCATAATACGCTATTTTAAATCTTCGTCAGGATCAATCTGCCGCAGGGAGAAGTGTATTGCCACATCAGGATCAAGCTGCAGTTCGCAACCAACGCATCGGTCCAAAGGGGCGTAGCGCATGCCCCGAAGCGCTAAGTGAGATACGCCAACTTCTGGGTGACGCAGCGCGCCGACCCGATCTGCTGATTGAACACCTGCACCGGATTCAAGACCGCCACGGATACCTGGCTGCCGCCCAACTGGTGGCACTGGCGGAAGAGATGGGATTGTCCCCCGCGGAGGTTTATGAAGTCGCCAGTTTTTACCACCACTTCCATTTGCTGAAAGACGATCAAGATCCACCCCCCGAGCTGACGCTGCGGGTCTGCGACTCCATCTCCTGCTCCCTGGCCGGTGCCGAGTCGCTGATTGCGAATCTCAAGTCCGCACTCGGCGAAGGGGTCCGGCTGCAGCGGGTACCCTGCGTGGGACGCTGCGATCAGGCGCCGGTGACGGTGGTCGGCAACAACCCAATTGGCCCAGCCACGGCGACAGGCGTACAGGCACAGATTCGAAACCGGGCGGTCGCGCCGGTGCTGCCCGAATACCCGGACTATGACGCCTACCGGGCTGCTGGCGGCTACCAGTTGTTGCGCCGGATCCAGCAGCAAAGAATCCAGACTGACGACCCGGGAGCAACAGCCGCCGAACAGGTGATCCAGACGCTGGAAGAGTCCGGGTTACGCGGGTTGGGAGGAGCCGGCTTTGCCACCGCCCGCAAGTGGCGTATCCTCCGCTCGCAACCGTCCCCCCGACTGATGGCGGTGAACATCGACGAGGGAGAGCCCGGGACCTTCAAGGACCGCCACTTCCTGGAACAGGACCCGCACCGTTTTCTGGAAGGCGTGCTGATCGCCGCCAGCGTGGTCGGTATCGCCGAGGTCTATATCTATCTCCGCGACGAATACGCCGGCATCCGCGCCATGCTGGAACAGGAGCTGACCGCACTGCGGACCGACCCACCCTGCCCCCTGCCCCCTGTCCATCTGCGCCGGGGCGCGGGTTCCTATGTCTGCGGTGAGGAATCCGCGATGATCGAATCCATCGAGGGAAAGCGCGGTATGCCCCGGCTACGCCCTCCCTATGTGGCCGAGTTGGGCCTGTTTGGCAGACCCACCCTGGTGCACAACATGGAGACCCTCTACTGGATAAGGGATCTGGTGGAATGGGGCCCCTGCTGGTTCAAGGACCAGGGGCGTCACGGCCGGCAAGGCCTGCGTGCCTTCTCGGTCAGCGGACGCATCCGTCTACCGGGTGTCCACCTGGCCCCGGCCGGCATCACCCTGCGGGAACTGGTCGAGGAGTTCTGCGGCGGTATGCTGGAGGGTCACCAACTCTACGGCTATCTTCCCGGGGGCGCGTCCGGCGGTATCCTGCCCGCCTCCCTGGCGGACGTCCCCCTGGATTTCGATACCCTGCAACCCTACGGCTGTTTTCTGGGCTCGGCGGCGATCATCGTCCTGTCCCAGCAAGACAGCGCCAGGGAGGCGGCACTCAACGCCATGCGTTTCTTCGCGCGGGAATCCTGCGGTCGCTGCACCCCGTGCCGGGTCGGCACGGTCAAGGCCGTGCAACTGATGGAGCAACCAAACTGGAATCGGGCACTGATGGAGGAGCTCTCCGAGGTGATGGCCGACGCCTCCATCTGCGGCCTGGGCCAGGCCGCCCCCAATCCCATGCGCTGCGTATTGAGCTATTTTCCGCAGGAGGTGGGACATGGCATCCCATCCTGATTCCCCACCCCGAGCAATCCGATTCACCCTGGATGGCGAAACCATAGACGCCTCCCCCGGCGAATCCATCCTCCAGGCCGCCCAGCGATACGGCCGGGAGATTCCCCATCTCTGCTATCAGGAAGGATTGCGGGCGGACGGCAACTGCCGAGCCTGCGTGGTGGAGATCGAGGGCGAACGGACATTGAGCCCCGCCTGTTGTCGGTTCCCGGCCGACGGCATGGTGGTCGACAGTGCCGGCGAACGTCCCCGGCGGGCCCAGAAAATGGTGCTGGAACTGCTGCGAACCGATATGCCGGAGAGCCAATCTAGCCGGGACAACGAACTGGATCACTGGTCAGCCAGCCTGGGCCTGCCTAAACCCCGTTTTCCCGCCCGGCGTCCACCCGCCGCCGACCACTCTCACCCGGCCATCACGGTCCGGCTGGAGGCCTGCATCCAGTGTACCCGCTGCCTGCGTGCCTGCCGGGAGATTCAGGTCAACCAGGTCATCGGCAACGCCGGACGGGGTGCGAAAACCAGGATCGTGTTTGATCTGGACGATCCCCTGGGCGAGAGCTCCTGCGTGGCTTGCGGCGAGTGCGTGCAGGCCTGCCCGACCGGCGCCCTGGTATCCACTAGGGGTCAGGAGGAAGAAGCGGAACGCCAGGTCGACTCTGTCTGCCCCTACTGCGGAGTAGGATGTCAACTCACCTATCATCTCCGTGATAATCGAATCCTGTTTGTCACCGGCCGTGATGGTCCAGCCAACAACAGCCGCCTCTGTGTCAAGGGGCGCTACGGCTTCGACTACGTACACCACCGCCAGCGACTGAAAACACCACTGATCCGGCGTAAAGACGCCCCCAAACGGGCCGCCCTGGAACCGGACCCCGCGGATCCCTTCCGGGATTTTCGCCCGGCCAGCTGGGAGGAGGCGCTGGGACTCGCCGCGGATGGCCTGCGTCGGATACGGAATCAACAGGGTCCCTCCGCCCTGGCCGGCTTCGGTTCCGCCAAGGGATCCAACGAAGAGGCCTATCTGTTCCAGAAGCTGATCCGCACCGGCTTTGGCTGCAACAATGTAGATCACTGCACCCGTCTCTGCCACGCCTCATCGGTGGTGGCCCTGCTTGAAATGATCGGTTCCGCTGCCGTCTCCAATCAGGTAGCGGATGTACATGCGGCCGAGGTGATCATGGTCATCGGCTCCAACACCACCGAGAACCACCCGGTGGCCGCCACTTTTCTGAAAAATGCGGTGAATGAGGGCAAGACCCTGATTGTGATGGATCCCCGGCGTACCCAGATCGCGAACCATGCGACCCACTTCCTGCAGTTTCGACCGGACACTGATGTGGCGCTGCTCAATGCCATTATGCAGGCGGTGATTGAACTGAACCTGGTGGACCGGGACTTCATCGCAAATCGAACCACCGGCTACCCCGAACTGGAAAGGCACCTGCAGCCTTTTACACCCGAGGCGATGTCGGCGGTGTGCGGTGTCGATGCCGCCACCATCCGCGAGGTCGCCCGTCTGTACGCGGCGTCCCCGGCCTCCATCATCTTCTGGGGAATGGGCGTATCTCAACACGTACATGGCACGGACAACGCCCGCGCCCTGATCTCCCTGGCCCTGATGACCGGTCAGATCGGCCGCCCCGGCACCGGTCTTCACCCCCTGAGGGGGCAGAACAATGTCCAGGGGGCCTCGGACGTGGGCCTGATCCCCATGGTATTGCCGGACTATCAACCAGTGGACGACCCCAAGGCACGTTCCCGCTTCGAAGCCCTGTGGGGTCAGAAGCTGGATCCGGTGCCGGGCCTGACCGTGGTGGAGATCATGCACGCCGTTACCGACGGCCATATCCAGGGCATGTATATCATGGGCGAGAACCCGGCCATGTCGGATCCCGACCTGAACCATACGCGCAAGGCCCTGGCCAGTCTCGATCATCTGGTGGTGCAGGACATCTTCATGACCGAGACCGCCTACTATGCCGATGTCATCCTTCCCGCATCCGCCTTCCCTGAGAAGACCGGGAGCTTCACCAACACCGACCGCCGGGTGCAGCTGGGACGCAAGGCCCTGGACCCTCCCGGCGAAGCCCGGCAGGACCTGGACATCATCCAGCAGCTGGCAAGGCGAATGGGGCTGGACTGGCACTACCGCCAGGCCAGTGATGTATTCGCCGAGATGCGCCAGACCATGCCCAGCATCAGGGGCATCACCTGGGAACGGCTGGAACAGACGGGCTCAGTCACCTACCCCTGTCACAACCCGGGCGATCCGGGTCAATCGATCCTTTTCACCGAGGCGTTTCCGACCCCCTCCGGCCGTGCCAAGTTCACCCCCTCGCCCTTCATCAACGCGGATGAGTTACCCGACGACGACTACCCCTGGGTACTTATCACCGGCCGCCAGCTGGAGCACTGGCATACCGGCGCCATGACCCGGCGTTCACGAGTGCTCGACCACATCGAGCCCTTACCGGTCGCCATGCTTCACCCGGACGAGCTTGCCAGGATTGGAATTCGGCCCGGTGAGCCGGTTCGCATCGGTTCCCGGCGCGGCGAGGTAACGGCCTATGCCCGCGCGGACCCCGGCCTGCAGCGGGGACAGGTGTTTCTCCCCTTCTGTTACCGGGAAGCAGCCGCCAATCTGCTGACCAATGCGGCGCTGGATCCGGCTGCCAAAATACCGGAGTTTAAATTCTGCGCCGTCATGGTGGAGCCAGGCGCACTGGATCTCGGCTGACATGCCCCGCTTCCTGGTCGCCCTCGATATTCAGCCTTGGCGGCATGCCAAGAAGTGTCGTCGCCGCTGCTTGAAAAATCATTGGAACAGAGGGGACACTGAGCATAACGAGAAGCCCAAACGGTCGCCCGCTTGACGTTCGAGGTGTTCCAGCTCATACCCCCGGGCCGATCCAAACTGGCCGAAAAGATGAATATCTGTCATATTTGCCGGTGGAGTAACAGACCAAGGGTGAAAAACGTATGCCGAAAGTTACCTGGAGTGACAACTACAGTATCAATGTCGCGGAGATCGACGCACAGCATCAAAAGATTCTCGAGCTGGTCAACGATCTTCACAGTGCTGTGGAATCCTGCATAGATAAAGAGGAACTTCGGGAAAAGCTGAGCGCCTTGGTCGAATTCACGGACCACCACTTCTCCACCGAAGACCGGCTGATGAAGAAACACGGCTATCCAGGATTCAAGGGACACCACCGGGAACACAGGCAGTTGATCGGGCATCTCAAGGAACTGGTAAAGGCGGTATCCAAGGGAAAAAGACCCACCTTCTACTCCGACTACGATGTGTCCACCGACTGGGCCCTCACCCACATCAGGGATTATGACAGCGGCCTGGGCGTTTTTCTCAACAGCAAGGGTGTCTACTGACGCCTTCCGCAAAGATTCAAGCCAGCGTTTTTAAATTGCTGCGGTTCCTGCATTTGATGCAATCGAACGTCGGCTGCACACTGCTGCGAGATACCAATGAATAAATTTATTTTCACCTTTTCATTTCTGTTGTCTCTCACCTCCAGCGGGCTGTTTGCGGGTACGATAGTGCGTGACCACCCGGCAGGACAGATAAGCCCGCACGTGTGGGTGATAGAGGGGCCACTCGGCTTCCCCTCTGTCGAGAATCAGGGCTTCATGAACAACCCGGCCTTCGTAGTGACCGACCAGGGCGTGGTGGTCATAGATCCCGGTTCCAGTGTTCAGGCGGGGCGAATGGTCTTGAAGCAGATCCGAAAGGTTACAGACAAGCCGGTAACTCATGTCCTTGATACCCACGTACATGGTGATCATTGGCTGGGAAATCAGGCCATCGTCGAGGCGTTTCCCAAGGTGAAACTAATCGCCCATCCCAAAATGATAAAAAACGCCCATGAGTTTGCGGCTGAAAGCTGGCTCAAGGTGATGGAGGAGTCCACCAACGGCTTTACCTCTGGAACCCAGGCCGTTATTCCCCAGATCAGCATAAAGGATGCGGCAACCCTCGAGGTCGGAGGAATCAATTTTCGTATTTATGCACCCGAGGCGGCGCACAGCGGTACCGACATCATGATCGAAGTGGTGGAAGACAAGGTGCTGTTCCTTGGGGACAATGTAACCTATCAACGGATACCGCGTTTGAACGACGCCACCTTCAGCGGCAACATCAATGCATGCGATGTCGCGCTGCAGGTCGGGGCAGAAATATTCGTTCCCGGACACGGCCCGGTCGGCGGCAGGGAGGTGGTCGAGGCCTATGGCCAATATCTAGCAACCATCTATCGTCTGGCCGCTCAATACTACGAAGAGGAGTTGCATGACTACGAGATGAAACCCAAGATCGTCGCGGCCCTTAGCCCCTACGAAAAATGGGTTAATTTCAATGACCAGATCGGCAGGCATATCAGCCTTGCGATTCTGGAGTACGAAAGTTCACTCTAATCTCAGCCGCTCATTTAACGGGAATGGCACTTTGTAGGGTGCGCGCCCCGCCCACCATGAGCAATCCACGTAAGTATTCTTTCACGCAGGTGCGCACGGCACACCCTACTATCAACCCTGGCGACAGGTTTAGGGGTAGTGCTCAGCAGCTCTAATCCGGGTCGACCCTCTCAGATTTCCTCCATCTCGAAATCCTCTTTACCAGCCCCGCAATCTGGGCAGGACCAGTCAGCAGGGACATCCTCCCAGGCCGTTCCGGCGGCGATGCCGTCTCCCGGTATCCCCTTCTCCTGGTCATAGACAAAGCCACAGACAATGCATTTCCACTTTTTCATGATTTTTCCTCAGTGCGGGATGTTGTATCTCGAGTTCAATGGTCCATTCCAGAGGCACCCCATGGTGCCCGGTAATGGATCGAACAATCACAGCCACAGATGGTGGCGCAGGCCCGGAGATTCAACTCCCCATCTTGAAATAGTGTCTACTCGGAGCAAGGGGCTATTGAAACGGTTTTGTTTTTGAGACATGGCATGTCAAATACATCGGGATCCCCCCCCACGGCCAAAAAAGGACGGGGAGAATTGAAATCGATGGGTTGGCCCGTCTAATCCGTCTGCCTTTAGAGCTGTTGTAGAAGGTCGTAACATCTCCCTGCTACAAGGGGACAGCACCAACCACTCCCCCCCCTGCAAGGGGGGAGATTGGGAGGGGGGTCCCAACCTTCCCCCTGAACAGGGGGAAGGAGAAAATCCGCCCGCTTCTCGACGCCTTCCTGGGGAAACACCAACCAGCCACTCCCCTCTGGAGGGAGTTCTCGTGATGCCCTCCTTCAAGTAAAGGGATTCAGTAGAACGTATCCGCTGAGATATCCACTGAAATCTCAGGCCGCCTGTTCCCGATGCAACTGGGCGCGGTTCAGCGCGGAGAGTACCGCCTTTAGCGATGCGCTCACGGTATCGTGGTCAAACGAGGCTGCCGCTACGCGGGTGCCGTCGATATTGAGCTGAACATAGGCAATGGCTTCCGCGTCCGTCCCCTCACCGATGGCGTGCTCACTGTAGTCGATGACATTCAGATGCTGACCCCTGTGACGCACCCAGGCATCCACAAAGGCGGAAATCGCCCCTTCACCCGTTCCCCGCAGCAGCTGTTTAACGCCGGAATCCAAAACATTCGCCTCGATCACGTCGTTGCCGTCCCTATCAAGCCGGTAGCCGAGCAGCTGCAACGGCGCCTGGTCAGTGACAAAGTGTTCCACGAACAGGCTATGAATACTTGCGCTGTCAATCTCCCCGGCCTTCTTTTCACTGGCCTGCTGGACGATCTGGGCCAGTTCCACCTGAATCCAGCGTGGCAGGACAAGCCCATAGTCCCGTTCCAGAACGAATGCGATACCGCCTTTACCGGACTGGCTGTTGACTCGAATCACCGCCTGGTAATCACGCCCAAGGTCCTTGGGATCGATGGGCAGATAAGCCACCTGCCAGGGCTCATGCGGCTGCTGAAGGTGCAGGCATTTGCGGATGGCATCCTGGTGACTGCCAGAAAAGGCGGTGTAGACCAGATCACCTACCCAGGGATGTCTCGGATGCACGGCAATACCAGTGCACTCGGTCACCACCTGGATGATCTCGTCGGGGTTGGATAGATCGAGTTCCGGGTCCACACCCTGACTGTAAAGGTTCATCGCCATGGTGACTATGTCCATATTGCCCGTTCGCTCACCGTTTCCAAGCAGGGTACCTTCCACTCGATCGGCGCCGGCCAACAGCGCCATTTCGGCGGCGCCGACGGCGCAACCCCGATCGTTATGGGTGTGCACCGACAAGACGATACTGTCGCGGTGGCTTATATGGGTGGCGAAATACTCGACCTGGTCCGCGAACAGATTTGGAGTGGCAACCTCCACCGTAGCCGGCAGATTGATAATACAGGGGTGTTCCGGGCTCGGCCGCCAGACGTCCAGCACTGCTTCGCAGATCTCCACCGCGTAATCCATTTCGGTGCTGGTGAAGCTTTCCGGGGAATACTGGAATACCCACTCGGTCTCGGGATGCTTGGCCGCTTCCCGCCGCAACAACTCGGCGCCGCGGCGTGCAATCGCAGTGATACCCTCCCGCCCCTTGCCGAACACGCGCTCGCGCTGCACGGTGGAGGTGGAATTGTAGACATGGACGATGGCACGCCGGACACCTCGCAGTGCTTCGAAGGTCCGGATGATCAGATCCTCGCGGGCCTGCACCAGCGCCTGCACCGTCACATCCTCGGGAATCTGATCCTGCTCGATCAGCCAACGCACGAAGTCGTAGTCCGGCTGGCTGGCCGACGGAAACCCTATCTCGATCTCCTTGAACCCCAGCCTGACCAGCAGTGCCCAGAGTCGCCGCTTCTGACCGACACTCATCGGTTCGATCAGTGCCTGGTTGCCATCACGCAAATCAACGCTGGCCCAGCGGGGGGCCTTATTGACACTCCGATTCGGCCACTGCCGGTGGCGCAGCGCAACCGCAGGGGCTGGTCGGTATCTGGTGTGGTCGAATGGCTTCACGGCTCTGGTTCCTCGTAGGCTGAATAAGTCCCGTCTGCTGTGGTGCTTGGCCTTCCCTTCGGATAAAGGGCATGACCCCGCCAGTCCTCGTGAGACCGGCTTTTACGGTCCAGGTCGAGTTAACCGGGACCGGTAATCGCCCGGGGTAACGGGCTGTGGTAAAGATTAGGCCAAATCAGAGGAAAGATGTTTGCGTTTTTAACCTTAATTTAGACTAAATATTTTATTTAATTGCTATATAATCCAATTAACCGGCAATATATTTCGTTTACATGATATATGGCACAATTAATTTCTATCGATCGCTATGATCGCCGAATCCTGGAACTGTTGCAGAAGGACGGGCGCATCAGCAACCAGCAACTGGCCGAGCGCATCGGCCTTTCTCAATCCCCCTGTCTGCGCCGGGTGCGCGCCCTGGAGGAGGCCGGGCTGATTAGCGGTTACCGGGCCATGCTGGATGCAAAGAAACTGGGCTTGAGCCTGCTTGCCCTGATTCACATCTCCATGGACCGTCACACCCCGGAGCGCTTCGCGAACTTCGACGCAGAGGTCAAGGCCCTGCCGGAGGTCATGGAATGCCTGCTGATCACTGGCCAGGAGGCGGACTACCAGCTCAAGGTGATCGTGCGCGATATGGATGCCTATCAGTCTCTGTTACTCAACAAGATCACCCGCATCAAAGGGGTTACCGGAGTCCACTCTAGCTTTGTTCTGCGCCAGGTGGTCGCAAGGACTGCTATACCCCTGCCCTGAGTCGCGTCCTCCGCCCAACGCGACGGTGAACGAACAGGTCACGATTCAAAAAAAATCACCTCGTTCACAATTTGCGGTTCAACCAATGCTTCACCGGACAGAACAGAGAAATAATGTGATATAGAGCACGGATTTTTAAAGTCACCTGGCATATAAGCCTCAAGTTTCGCAGGCATCAGTCGTTGACGGTTTTACAGTTCCCATAAAGTACCCGACAACCTGAAGCCTCCTGAGCAGTACAGTACGATGAAAAAATCAATCCTAGAAGATTTCTGCCCTTCCTGTATCCACGAACTGGTGCACGGTGTTGCCTGCGACTGGCAGCCTGGTGAATGTCCTTATACCCAACTCGCCAGAAAAGATGCCTATAAGCATAACGGCGAGCATGTCTTCCATGGAGAGTGGCTCGCGCTCTCCGGCGAATACGACGCCGTCCGCAGCGAAAACTGAGCCACTGAATCGACACCCCGGTCGATCCATCGATACTGGGCAGGCCGTTATGGTTTGCCCGGCAACTATTGTTTCAAGTATCTCGCGGCCGCTATAACCGCCTGCCCCAGAGACAATCCACCGTCATTGGCCGGGATCCTCTCCGGGAGCAGCACTGTCAACCCTTGACACTTCAGCAGATTGCTTACTCCTTCCAGCAGCAACCGGTTTTGAAACACGCCACCGCTTAAGACAACCCGGGTCATGGCATGCCTGGCGACCAGCCGTTGGGCCGTCTCTGCTACCGCCGCTACTATAGCCTGATGAAAACGGGCGGCCATCACTGCAGCCTCTGTTCCGGACGCAATATCCTGCAGCAACGATTGCCACATAGGTGTCCACCGAATCATCCCAATACCCATCGTCTCTTCCCAGGCAAAGGGGTAAGCATTAGGCTGTTCATCCGCAAAGCTGACGGCGGCGACAGATTCCAACTCAATGGCAGCCTGTCCCTCAAAGCTGGCCATCTCCGTGCAAAAACCCAGCGCTGCGCCCACCGCATCGAACAGACGCCCGGCGGAAGACGCCAGGGGACTGTTTACTCCCCGTTCTTTCATCCGATCCAATGTGGCCAAGGGTTTGCGTTCGAGAAACTTAACAATGTCGAGCTGAGGAAAGCGGGAACGCACCTCCTCCCAACCCAAACTCGCAACCAGATGAGCATAGGTGTTGCGCCAAGGCTCCCGTATGGCCTGAACACCCCCCGGCATCGGGATCGGCTGAAAGGTCGCCAGACGCCGGAAGCCAAGATA
>Ga0316189_10004639_pt1 | contig 13202 bp, 10 predicted proteins | sample LowCovwburrow_MG_FD_204930 | JGI IMG/M metagenome (GOLD analysis project Ga0316189, IMG submission 204930) | Coastal sediment microbial communities from Maine, United States - Lowes Cove worm burrow | ecosystem: Environmental > Aquatic > Marine > Coastal > Sediment | place: USA: Maine... | reverse complement strand
GGCGGGATCTCTATTCTACAGGAACGTTCTATAACCGTATCATCCCTGGTAACCACAACCAGTTCCTGGGAGAAAAGGGAGGGGATTGAAAAGAGGATTGCCGAAAAGAGGACCATTTTTAGAGAGGACATAAAGTTACCGCCTGGTTCAGAACTCAAAACAGGGCTCATCCTAGCAGGAACCACAGAAAGAGACAAGAGCCAGGCGTGTTTCTCATTAAATGATATGAGTCATGAGGGATTGTAAAACCTCATGTTATGAGGCTAAATCGGCAATCCTACTTACACTCAATTCTCTTTCCACCCCTGAGGATTAAAGGGCACAGTGTCGGGTGCTTCTCCACCAAGGAGAGTGGCTTCCGCCTCCGGCGATGTAATTTCAGCTGAATCTGGATAGTGGATAAGCTCCCTTTTTCCGGTTTCCTCGTTCTCGCGATAATAGCTCAACGCCAGCCGCTGTCCCTTCTCTTTCAAATACTTTTTTGAAATTTTCAGTTCAGCTTCCCAGTTGGCGCCCATGACCATGGTACTGGCCAGCCAGCCATTGTTCTTCGCGTACTCTCGGGCCTCATCGCCGAATGTATGTGGGAGGTTGAAACTGGCGCGAATCAGGGGGTCTCTCACCTCCCATTGGAAGGGCTCCACCATGTTCCAAGTCTCTTCACCACGGCGGTAAACCGCGGTCCCCAGGGATGCGGACGCATGGAGAACTCGGATTTCATCCTTGCTTTGCAGGTAGAGATGAAGGGTGGTCATGATGTTTGACTTCATGCCAAAATAAACCCAGTCCTCATCTTCACGAACCAAAATCCCGCTATGGTTGGCGGCTTCCTTTTGATAATCCCCCCATTCCCTACTGGTGAGGGTTCCATCTATCAGAAACTGAGGCAGCCTGGCCGGGCCTTGATGATCTTTGATGATGTAAACGGGTTTCAGGGTCTCTTTCTTCAAGTTTCCCGTTTCATGGAATGCGTCAAGTTGTGAATTGGCAATGTAATAGAAATCCTCTCCCACCATGGTGCCCGTGGTGGGTACATTAAACAGAGGGTGGTTGGCGTCCAGAACCTGATAATGGTCTATATTTTTTCCATCCCGCTCCAAATAGAACACCGCGGTTCTGTTGAGTCCGTTTTGAACCGCAAACAGTCTGTCACCATAGGTATAGAGACCATCAATGCCTGTGAGTGCAGCCTCTTTGGGAGCTGTCATTGTATGAATGGTTCCAGTTTTTAAATTGACAGCCTTCAGCCCGTCTATAGCGGCTGCATAGAGCCATTTCTCATCTTTGGAAAGGGTAATGCCGTTTACCCCGGTCAACTGGGGGTTGTCCAGGAAAACCTGCAAGCTGTCACTGGTGGGGTCTGCCTTGTAAATGACCGATGTTTCCGAGTCTGAAATATAGGCTGTCCCGGTTTCGGAAAGGGTCAGGTCGTTAAGGAAATGCCCCTTCTCGGGCAGCGTGAACTTCTTCAAAAGTTTACCGGTATTGAGATTGTAGACATTCAGTGCGCTGGTTCCATCCAGCTCTGGCGTGTAGCCCTGTGAGCCCGGCCCCAGATAGCCATGACAGGCCCAGAGCAGGCGACGCGCCGCGTCTACCTTCAGACCAGCCAGACCCATCAACCCATCTTGTTGAGGGGCGGTGAAGGGTGTCGCCTTGCCCGTTCTATCCACCTTCATAATCTTATTCTTGTGAACACTGCCCACATAAAAGACATTCTCTTTCGGATCGTAGGTAAGGCCTTCGGGAATGAGATCCTTCTCTCCTATTTCAAAAGCCTTTACCCCGCGAACCCAGGGTCTGGACAGCCATTGGTATTTTCTTTTCAATGACTGGTACCCTTCCAGATCTTTAAGAGACGCAAAGGTGGCTTCTTCAAAATCAACGGGTAGACCCAACGCCAGGGCCTGCTCCAGACTGGACAAGGCTTTTTCATTGTCTCCCATTCCCAGCTGAATCCGGGCTCGGGTGAGATAGAGCTCGGGATGACCTGGTGCCAGTTCCAATAATTTTTCTACACTGGAAAGAGCAACAGGCCAGGCTTCAGCAGCCATGGCGGTTCTGGTTTCTTGACGAATCTCCATAAAATCAGGTAGGGCAGGACCTGGAAGTAACATGAAAAGCAGGACAACAGTCATTCAAAACTCCTTGTTTTTTGGGAGATGCCTGCTGTGTTCAGATCAACAAGCTCCAAGAATTTTACGGTTTAAAGCTCAAAAGAGTTTGAAATGTGGTCTTATTGAGGGAAATGTCTCGTGATAGCATGGAGTGGGAAAGATGTGGTGGGCATTGAGCATTTATGAGGAAGATACTCCCCGGCGGGTTGAGCCTGGTGCCATAAACCCCATGGCATGTGTCCTTCAAAAAGGGGCATATCAGGAATGGGAAGACCCTGGGAAATTTTTTTCCACTCTTTGCCCATCCAGGCTATAGCATATCCCCACAGGCTGTGTTATGCTGCGAATTGGCTTGAATATAGACCAGGAGTGTGAGATGGGGATAACGCGCCATATCGCTCCGCACTCGCGGGGTAAGAATAAACTCGATCAGATCTTTGTATGTAGTGGGAAAGCCAAAAAGGCTATTAGTGAGTTCGGACAGGATGCAGTGGTGAATTCCACCATTGGAGCCTTGCTGGACGACAACAACAACCTGGCTCTATTGCCAGCAGTTGAAGAAGCAAGTAAGCGTCTTACCTCCGAACAGATTGCGCCCTACGCGCCAGTTGCAGGTTTGCCCGAGTTTCGGGAAGACGTCATCAACTATCTCTATGAAGGTGTAGACAACAGACCGCCCCTGGGTAGTGTTGCCACCTCAGGCGCTACAGGTGCCATTCGCATCGCGGTCTGGGACCTTCTGGAAGAAGGCGATTCTGTGGTGACCCATGACAATTACTGGTCGCCGTACAGCAGCATTGTGGAAGACTGCAACCGAAAATTTGTTACCTTCGAAACCTTCCTGGCCGACGGCAGCTTCAACGTAGCGGGCGCTTTGGAAAGTGTAGAACAGAGCCTTGCCAATCGGGACAGGGTGCTTTTACTGCTCAATACGCCGTGCCACAACCCAACGGGCTGTTCCCTCTCAGAAGGGGAGTTGCAACACCTGCAAAAGGGTCTCACAGCTATTGCAGACGCCAATCCCCACAAGATTGTAAACCTGCTCATTGATGCTGCCTATTGGGAATTTGGCGATTTGGAACTGAACACCAAACTGCTCAAAACCTTCTCCGATGTTCCCGACAACATGTTGTTCTGCGTGGCATTTACCATGTCCAAGAGTCTCACCCGCTACGGTTTCCGAACCGGTGCCCTGGTTTTCTCAACAAAAGACCAGAAGGCAGTGAATGATGTGGCTCAGGTTCTGGGTGCCAGCATTCGGGTTCACTGGTCCAATACCTGCCGTTTGGGTCAGGTTCTCTTCAGCACCATCTTCCGGGATGAGAAGTTGAGAGCACAGTTGAAAGTGGATCAGGCCCATTTCTCCCAGTTATGTAAAACCCGTGGAGAGATCTTTGTGAAAGAAGCCCTGGAGGCGGGTCTGTCTCATACCCCATTCCGAGGGGGTTTCTTCCTGACATTGCCTACGGAACATGCTGTTGAAGTAGTGGACCGGCTCATGGAAGAGAAAATCTTCGTAGTGCCCATGTCCAAAGGCGTTCGGGTAGCGCTTTGTTCTATTCCCACCCATCAGATGCACGGCCTTGCGGCCCGCATCAAAAAGGTGTTCTTCTAGGACCGGTCATGAGTGAAAAGGATCAGGCCTATACCAGAAAGGGCTTTTTCGGGGAGTTCTTCTCCGTGATTAAGAAGGGCGTCGCCAACCAGGTGGATCGTAAGATTGCCAAGGTGTTGGAGGCGCCCATTCGCCCTCCTGGTGCCTTGGACGAAGTAGAGTTTCTTGCAGCTTGCACCCGGTGCAAGGCCTGTGTAGACGCATGTCCGCCCCATGCCATCCGCATCATGCCCATTAACGGTGGTGTGGCCGCAGGCACACCCTATCTGGAGCCGCGCATTCAGCCCTGTCAACTCTGTGACGGGTTCCCCTGTATAGCAGCATGCTCAGACGCCGCGCTTCTGCCCGTGGCCAATGCCCGCCAGGTTGCCATGGGCGCGGCTGTCATCAATAACGTATCCTGTCAAACCTTCGACGACAAGATTTGCACTCTTTGTTACGACGCCTGTCCCTTCCCCGAAGAGGCCATGCAAATATCCCCCGATTTTCATCCCCAGGTACTGGCTGCCTGTGTGGGTTGCGGCTTATGTGAAAAGGCCTGTCCTGTTACGCCCGTGGGTGTTAAAACCCTGAGCCCCGTGAATCACAGGGCATGGCGCATGGAAGACGAGCTTTACTTCGGACTGGTGGACAAGGGTGACGAGATCTGAAATCACAAGATAAGGGGAGAATTGGGGTCGGGACGCGGATTTCTCTTGAATCCCACGCCCGGTAATGCTAAGTTCTTATGCCCTCTTTCGAGGGATCGCATTTTGAAAGTGAAAGATTTTATGAACACCCAAAACGGCCCTGACGAATTACATATTCCTGAACTTCTACCGGTGATCCCCGTCCGGGAAGTCACGGTTTTCCCATTTATCATCTTCCCGCTCTCCGTAGCGCCGGAAGGCAGCTTGAATGCCGTTGACACCGCCTTGAATTCCCACCGTCAGTTGGTATTGGCAGGCCAGAAAGACCCCAATGAAGAGTCTCCATCTGGTGAGAACCTGCATCAGGTAGCCACGGTGGTCACCATCATGCGCATGCTGAAACTGCCAGATGGCCGCATGAGAATTCTGGTTCAGGGTCTCAGCCGTTGCAAGGTGGAATACTATACCCGTCAGAAGCCGTTTCTGGAAGGCAAGATTCAGGTTCTCAACGATATAGATCGCAGTGAGAACGCCCTGGAACAGGAAGCCATCATGCGCAACCTGAAGTCGTTACTGGAACGCAGCGCTTCCATGGGTCGTCCGGTTGCATCTGAAGTTCTGGTTATATCCGGAGGCATGGAGAACCCGGGCCGTCTGGCCGATCTTGTGGCCAGCAACACAGACCTCAAACCAGGCGAGGGGCAGAGCATTCTTGAGGAACTGGAAGTTTTCAATCGCCTCAAGACCGTTAACGAAATTCTCATCCGCGAGGCCGCCCTGCTGGAAATGCAGCAGAAAATCAACAGTCAGGCCCGTGGCGAAATGGACCGCAGCCAACGGGACTTCTATCTGCGTCAACAATTAAAGGTTATCCAGACCGAGTTGGGCGAAGGCAACGAGCTTCAAGACGAAATTGAAGGGTACCGCAAGAAACTCAATGAACTGGAACTCTCGGAAGAGGCTCGGGAAGAGATTGGCAAACAGCTCCGTCGCCTGGAGAACATGCATCCCGACACCGCGGAAACCGGTCTTATTCGCACCTATCTGGACTGGATGGTAGAACTGCCTTGGGGTAAAAGAACCAAAGACAATCTGGATCTGAAACACGCCAAAAAGACCCTGGAACGTGATCATTTCGGGTTGGCCGAGATCAAGGAACGCATTTTGGAGTTCCTCAGTGTTCGCAAATTAAATCCCAACATGAAGACGCCCATCCTCTGTTTCGTTGGACCTCCTGGCGTGGGTAAAACCTCATTGGGTCAGGCCATTAGCAAGTCGCTGGGCAGAAAATTTGTAAGACTCTCCCTGGGCGGTCTTCGCGACGAAGCAGAAATCCGCGGTCACCGTAAAACCTATGTAGGTGCCTTGCCGGGGCGAATCATTCAGGGCATCAGCCAGTCCAAGAGCATGAACCCCGTCTTCATGATGGACGAAGTAGACAAAATTGGCCAGGATTTCCGGGGCGACCCCAGCGCCGCTCTTCTGGAAGTATTGGACCCCGAACAGAACAGCACCTTCAGAGACCATTATCTGGGCGTGCCCTTTGATCTCTCCCAGGTTCTTTTCGTGCTGACCGCCAACACGTTGGACACCTTGCAACCCGCCTTCCGCGATCGCCTGGAGATCATTGAGATTGGGAGCTATACCCGGGAAGAAAAGGTGAAAATTGCTCAGCGTCATCTGGTTCCCAAGCAGGTGAAGGAACATGGCCTGAACAGTAAACGGATCAGCTTCACCCGAACGGTGCTCACCGACCTGGTTTCCGGTTACACCCGAGAAGCCGGTTTACGGAAGATGGAACGTCTCATTGCTCGCATCTGCCGCAAGGTGGCCCGCAAGGTTGCCGAGGGTCAGGATCAGCTTTATAAGATCAACAAGGCCAACCTCAGTGATTACCTGGGACCCGTGAAGGTTTTTCCCGATCATCGCCTGAAAAAGAATCAGGTGGGCGTAGTAGCCGGTCTGGCTTGGACCTCCGTTGGCGGCGAAATTCTTTTTGTAGAGGCTTCCATCATGGAAGGCAAGGGCAATCTGAGCCTTACCGGTCAACTGGGCGATGTCATGAAAGAAAGCGCCCAAATTGCCTTGTCCCTGCTTCGGTCCCGAGCCGAGAAGTACGGATTGGACAAGGAACGTTTCTCCAAATGGGACATCCATATCCACTTCCCAGAGGGCGCAACTCCCAAAGACGGTCCCAGCGCTGGCATTACTGTGGCAACTGCCCTTCTTTCCTGCCTCACTCAGCGCCTCATTCACTCCGAAGTGGCCATGACCGGCGAGCTTACCTTGCGGGGCGATGTGCTGCCTATTGGCGGGCTGAAGGAAAAGGTGCTTGCAGCATCGCGGGCTCAAATTAAAACCATTATTATTCCCAAGCTCAATGAAAGCGATCTCCACGACATACCGGAAGAGATTCTGGCCGGTTTGGAAATTGTACCCGTGAGCGACGTGGACGAGGTTTTTGCCAAAGCCATTCTGCCCTGAACCATCCTGAAAGTCCTTCCCCTGAAAGTCTATACGTGTCAGAATAGAGTGAATGGTGTGACGGATAGAGGGCGGATATGACTCAAAATGGCGAAGACAGAAAAAAAAAGAAGGGCAGGGGTTGTTTCACCTTCTTTGGCTGGTCAGCGCTCCTGGTTACAGGACTGTTGCTTGTGATCTTATTTCTCATAGGAAGTCTTTTTGACCTTGGTCTCTGGGAAGAGTTCTGGGACTTATTCAGATGATTCGGCTGCCCGCTGGTTTCTTGCCAACACTATTCAAGCGGGTGGGCCATTTTCTATTTGTTCTGTGGCTGGCGGTTACCCTGCTTTTCTGCGCTCTGGTTATGGTTCGCGGCAATCCGGTGACCCTGTTTCTTGATCAGCGGCTTACCCCGGAGCTTCAAGAGAACCTGAAAAAGATTTATGGCTACGACCGCTCACCCCTTTCCCAATACGTCCACTATCTGGGCAATCTTACCCGAGGTCAGTTTGGCGTGTCTTTCAGTCATAAACAGCCGGTGAGGGATGTGTTGTCCAACAGGATTGGGAAATCTCTGTGGTTGGGAGCATTCAGTTATCTTCTGGCAATCGCGCTCAGTCTCCTTCTGTTAATGGGCCTTCAGCTAGCGCCATCCCAGAAGGTGAAGCGGCTCTGTGAGTTGATATATACCGGGCTGCTTACCATTCCCGCCTTCATTTTTGCGGCCCTGTTCATTGCCTTTTTCGGCGTAAAACTGAAATGGTTCCCGGTTTTTGGTAGTCGTAGCCTGTTTCAAGAAGAGTTACACGGTCTGGCGGCTCTGGGCAACCTGGTCTATCACAGCATCATGCCCGCCTTCAGTGTGGCGCTCCCCCTGGCGGGCAGGTTCACCGCCTACCTCAATGGTCAGCTGAACCGACTGGAGAAGGCACCCTACATCATGAGCGCTCGGGGCAGGGGCCTTTCGGAGCGGCGGGTTTTCTTTAATCATAAAATGCGATCCCTCATGCCGGTATTCATACAGCTCATGGGTTTGTATGCACCCATGATTGCCGGGGGTGCTCTGGTTATTGAGATTATGTATGGTTGGTCTGGGATGGGCATTGTCATGATGGAAGCGGTTTTTTCCAGAGATTATCCCCTCTTGTTGGGGGGCTGTTTGTGGACGGCCTTTTTTGTAATACCCGGCTATGAACTGGCCGATTTCCTGAGGGAGCGCCTTCCCGGGCAGGAGGCCATGACATGAAACGCGTGGGGTTGTATAACATGGGGGCCGCTATTCTGCTAACCCTGCCTCTTTTGGCCATCCGGAGCCCTTTCCTACTGATTACCGCCATGATTGGCGTTACGGCAGTGTTGGTATTCCTTCGAAGCCGGTTCTCCCTCAAGCCAGCCCCCATCCTGGTTGGTTTTCTATCCCTTTCTGCTCTTGCCGCTCCCGTCTTGAGCATTCACCCCCCTGGTATTCTGCCCGATGCGGATCATCTTTTTCATCCCCTGGGAATGGACCGACTGGGCCGGGATATCTACGCCCGCCTGCTCTACGGCAATCGCAATACGCTGTTCATTGCTGGATCGGGAAGTTTATTGGCCTGTGGCTTGGGGTTCCTGACTACTTCTCTGTTTGCTTTGGGACCAAAATACCTCAGGCGGGCTTTCGACGCCATACTGCAAGCCGTGCTCTCCGTGCCGCTGCTGATCTATTTTCTGGTGATCCTCAGTTTTGTGAGTCCCGGTCCCACCTCTCTCATTCTCATGTTCGGATGCACGCTCTGGCCAGAAATAGCCCGAATCATTCAGGCCCGGGTCTACCAGCTTGAAAATGCAGATTTCGTGAACGCGGCACGAATGCAGGGCGAAGGAGAGATCGCTATTTTCTTTCGGGAGATTCTCCCCAATCTGGGGCCCATCCTAACCGCCAACTTTCTGGTAACCCTCTCCGCTACCGTAACCTTGGAAGCCATTCTGGGTTTCTTGGGCCTGGGCCTTGAGCCAGGAGCGCCCAGCATGGGTCGGCTCATTCAGTTGGGCCTTCAATACTTGGATCATCAACCCCATATCCTCATCGTGTCCACGACTGTTTTATTATTATGGTTGGGTAGTTTACGGCTCATGTTCCGATCCTTCCACGTCCGAGACCTGCCCCTTCATGTTCCCTGACCCAAAGCAGGTTATTCACCCCAGGTTTTTTCCAGCGTTTCAGGAATACCTGTTGGAATTCACCAATTGACGGATAACCGTGGTGAACCGGTCTCCCGCCTGATATTGGGGATGGCTCCTGAAAACGGCAGCGGCCCGTTTCAATTCATCCATTTTCTCCACTTCCTCCCGCAAGTATCGCGGATCCCGGGTTCCTGGCAGTGACGTAAACATTGGCTTCTCAGGATTTACCCGGCCCAATTTTACCGCATAATTCACCCGCTTCTTGCAGCGACAGGGGTTGTTGGGGTTCACCAACCCACATCTCCCCTGCATAAAGGACCGGATACGCTCATTAGCCCGGGACAATCGCTTTCGGTAGGTTGATGAAGGCAATTGCAGAACTTCCGAGGCCTCCGCCGAAGACAGTTCCATGATCTTCCCCAGAATATAGGCCATGCGGTGGTCTCTGTCCAAGCACATGAGCATGGCGCCGCTACAGCTAATTTTCACTTCCTCTTCCAACAACTTCTCATGAGGTCCGCCAACGCCCTCATCCAAAAAAGGCAGCCCCTTGTCGTGTTCTTCAGCGAAATGATCAAAGCTGATCTCCCGCTCCATGGCGCTCTTCTGGCGAATACCAATAAGATAATTGCAGGCAACACGATAGACCCAGGTTGAGAAGGTGCTTTCCCCGCGGAATTGGGAGAGATGGGTCATTACCCTAATAAGTATCTCCTGGGTGGCGTCCTCCGCATTTTCAGGGTGATACAACATTCGCATGGCCAGCCTGAACACCTTATCCTGAACCCGTTCCATCAACTGTTCCAGAGCGTTTCGATCTCCCCTTTTCGCTAATTCCACCAGCGCCTGATCATTCATGGGCCTCTCTCTTTTTTCAAAGTATCCAGTCAAATATAACAGCCTTGTTACCAGAGAGCAACCCTGGAGCGCCTTCGCGCTGTCTATCAATCAGACAACGCAAAGGCCCGGATTGCTCTCCGAATCAGGCCACCGGTTTGGGGGGAAAATAGCGTTGGTTCACACGCTCATTAAAATCCACCAGATTCTGATGTTCTCTCACCGAGTCCTGTAATGACGATGGTAATTGAGGGACGAGGATACTGCGAACTATGGCATAGGCGCTTGCATCCAAAAGGCCTGGTTCCTCACCATTAAAATAGGGAGCGTCGCCCAAACGCACAGCAAGGGCCTCAATATCCTGGTTCGCCAGGAAGGCAATCTCCTCCTTGTTATGTAAACCAATGCCGTGGCCCTTCAAATTGGCCATCACCTTTTCACGTGCTCCCTTGGGCACTTCCTCTTGCAGATGAGGCGGCAGCTGAGCGAAGAAAGCCTGCTTCAATATCTCAAAATTGGCGTCAATCATCCAACGGGAAAATACCAGGGCAAAATAGAGATGGTCCTCTATAAGTCTTTGAAAGGCCAGGTCTTGGGCGGGAAGGTTTTGGGCGATCAACCCTTCTTCCTGGAGCCGGGCAATAATCAAACCGGAATCTCCCATCGTCTCATCGTCCCGTGTAATATAGGGAACCTTGCCCTTCGGGGCCTGGCTGAAATCCACACAGATCTCGTTCTGATAGGGGACATTGAGCATGCGGAAAGTGGTCTCCAGCTTCATACAAAATGGGCTGGCGCTGGGCAATCCCCAGGATCCGGGGAACTGGTGTAGGGTAATCATCGTCAAAACCTCCGAGCAAAATTAAGGCGCTCCATGCGCCCTTTTACTCTTGAGATAGATTTGCTCGGGGTTTTGTGACCGTAGAACTGAAAAAAAGAAAAAAAGAAGTGTCAGGCCCGACCATGCCGGTCTCCAGACGGACGGAGACAAAGCCCGGCCTTGTCTCCGTTGCGGGAGCTATGGTTAACCTTTCGGTGGTGGGGAACGAATAAGGTTGGCCGCTCTTGAGAGCAGCAGATTTAGGACTGGATCTCCGGTCGGCTCAGCCAGGTTTCTACATCCCGGGCCAGGCTCATCTTCTCTTCATCTTCTGCATTCCTGGCGCGTTCAATAATATTTTCCAGAAGCGCCATCATCTCTTTCTTCTCACATTCCGTCTCTTTGTCATGAGGCTCAAATGCTTCGCCGCATTTTTTGAGCACGCTGAGAAACTCCAGATGTGACATTTTTCCATTAATTAACTGAGAACTCACCTTTTGAAAGGTCTCAAGGTCCATGTTCAAAACCTCCATACACTTCAACTTTTGCAGGATCTTACCACGATGTTGAGCCCATAGGTTGATGGTTAGAATAGCCGAAGAAAAAAGAAATTACAACACTGTAATTTACAAAAGAATGTGTTATTTCTAAGGGTTGTCCTCAATTCTCTGGGAAGAAATAGGGTTAAGCCATCATGATGGCGTCATGGACAATTTTGGAAGGTTCATTGGGGAGGCAGCTGGGAAGACCGTTTCAAGCAGCTTCTTTCATAGGGAAGGGAATGGTGAGCTTTGGTATCGTTGAGGTCTTCCATGGTTGAGTTTGAGCGGCTTTGGGAGGGATCCCCGCGAAGGGATCGGGTTTAATGTAACAGTTTAGCCTGGCGATTATTTACGTCTGAGCGAACCCCTTTCAGAAGAAAAGAGCTTGAGATAGTGTTTATCGGCAAAAGCGTAAAATAATCAATCCGAGAAATACAAAATTTGCAAATAAGCACATTGTTGTGCTAAGCTGAATTTTCCCTCCTTTTGTGAGGTCCTTTCGCGCGATACTTACCAACACGTTGGGCTGTAGGCGTAAAGCGCGAACATTTTCCATATCAATTGGCTATTGTTGAGGGAAAAGGTAGTATCTGGAGTACGGCTAGATTTTACATTGCTTGCTCAACTTTTTATTTCGCCACGTGGGTTAACCACCCGGAGGAACCTTGGAGAAGTCCTGGATGGGGCCGGGCCTGCCCGGCCCTTTTTCTTGGGTGAACCCTTGGGAATGATGGCTCAGTATGGATGAGATGCTCTTTCTGGGAGTACATCTTGTTATTACAGTCAACTCTTTTTTACCCCATTCTCCAAAATCCCTCCAATGAAATGAGTCTGTGTAATCAGTTGGCCTTGTGCTGTTTCAAGGGTGTAAGTTATGGCTATCTGAGGGAGTATGGGCTTCCTGGGAAATATGAAGCCACTAACTGGAAATGCTCATTTTTTTAAATTAAACAGGGTTTGTTGTGCTAGAATGAATTGCTAATTTATTGCCGGATTTTTACATGCACCGGCTGCTTTTCTTAAAAGCGGATATTGGAATGCTGCTGAAATAGCCGCAATAATTTTGAGGGGATAACATGCTAAAAATCAAGCTTTTAATGGTCGCAGTGGTCAGCGCCTTCAATGTTGCCGTCCAGGCTCAGACCTTCACGGTGGACGTATTTACGGACACTCTTTTTAATATGCCCAACCCCGTTCAGGAAGTTGATGTTGTGTTTCCTGACGACGGAAGGCTCTATTCAAGTGTAGAGGTTATTCTCACCCTGGAACCGCCCGACGGTTTAGATGGTGATGAGTGGGACCGCATGGGCCATATCTACATGTACGACGACAACGGAGACTGGCTGGAAGTGGCCCGTCTCATTACGCCCTTTTGGAACCCGCCCTGGACATGGACCCTGGACATAACCGAGTTGCAATCCCTGTTCCACGGCCAGAAGCGAATGGGTGTTTGGCTTCAGTCCTGGAAGGATGACGGATATCAGGTAAGCGTGAGTTATCGATTCACAGAAGGTGTTCCGGCTCAACTGCCCATAAAAGTTACCAATCTGTGGAACGGCGCAGCTTGGGGTTACGGTAATCCCGGGCGATTTCGAATGGAACACTTTTTCTCACCGCTCACTGTACCCATTGGTGAGAATACGGATCAGGTACTGGCTAGGGTGAGCATGACGGGTCACCGTTTTGAGAACAATTCAGAAAACGCCGCAGAGTTTCTGCGTCGAGGCAGAACCCTGGTTGTGAACGGTGGCGGCAACTGGTGGGACGAGTTGTGGCAGCTTTGCGGGAGCTGGCCGGTTCAGCCCCAGTTAACCGGATCCTGGTTCTTCGACCGTTCCGGCTGGTGTCCGGGCGATCTGGTTGATCCCTGGATTACCGATATTACCGGAGAGGTAACGCCTGGCCAGGATTTGACCATTGAGTATATTGCAGACGAATACATTAACACGGGCACCGCTCTGGACGCCATGGAGCAGATAGGGTCTCAGCTCATTGAACTGCGGGACACCAACG
>Ga0316189_10004635_pt1 | contig 13209 bp, 7 predicted proteins | sample LowCovwburrow_MG_FD_204930 | JGI IMG/M metagenome (GOLD analysis project Ga0316189, IMG submission 204930) | Coastal sediment microbial communities from Maine, United States - Lowes Cove worm burrow | ecosystem: Environmental > Aquatic > Marine > Coastal > Sediment | place: USA: Maine... | reverse complement strand
GCTCAAATCGCGCAAGTCCAAGCGACCGCTGATCTCGACATGAGGGGTGAAGCTGCCGACATGGACGACAGTAACTTCTTCCGCATGGGCTCACAGGACATCTCTAAGCTGGTGTCTGCCATCGGAACAAAGGTGAACTTGGGTTATGAAGCATCGCAGCTGGATGTGACTGACCGTCTCACGATGGGCAAGATCACAGAGACCCAGGCGATCGATGCATGGGTAGGCCAGCAAGGATTGAACATCACTGATCCCAGCGGCTTCCCACTGGGGGCAGATGAAAGCGCACGAGTCCTTGAGACTGGCATGTTCTCTGATGGTAGTCCTCTCACTGATGCAGTGATCATGAGGAAAGCCAAGCTTCTGGGCGTGCTCAACAATCCTGGCTCCATCAAGCGTCTTGCTTCCATCGCTGCATCCAACTCACAGAAGGCTCACCGCTCGATTGCTACCAAGCGGGTGCAGAGAGTGGAGCTGTCTGGGTTTGCAGACACGTGGCGAAAGAGCATCACTGATGAGATCAGGAAGAACGCTGGTCTCAAGGGTGGCGGCGTCCCTCGATCACATGGTCGTGGTGGTGCGGACAAGGGGTTCGAGGAGTTTCAGACAGCTGCAGGAAAGACAAAGTTCAGTCGGACGTTCCTTGCAGCTGACTCTTCCCAGATCATCAAGGTGTTGGAGAAAGGCACTGCACCGCACCTCTACACTTTCCTCACGCCGGAACAGAAAGAGATTGCTGCCACCTTCCAACGTCTCGGCATTCACAACATGAACGACTTCGAGATGTTTGCCCGCCGCAAGGGTGCAGAGATGCAGCAACTGAGTAAGGTGCAATCAGCGACCAGGAAGGCGAACAAGTCTGATGCCGACAGGTTGAAGGAAAACACCAAGAAGAAGAAGTAGAGCATGTCAGATCTCGAACTAGCTCTCGACTCAGTGAAGCAGGGCAGGGAAGAAGGTATCCCTGCCACCTTCGTTGGTGGACTCCCGTATCGTGCGAGAGAAGACTCCACCAACACATTTGAGGATCTGCTCTACTACCTCGGCAAGCCTGAGGAGTGGTTGGTGCGTGGTATCGGTAGTCTGGCAACGGACGATCCGAAGTATGATGTCCCTTCCACCAACCTCTACGACCAGACGAGCTTCTTCGACATCTCGCAGGAACTCACCGGGCTTCGCAGTGGGGCAGGCAACTTTCTCGTCAACATGCCGTTGGGGTTGGCTGCTGCTGTCCTCAATCCTCTTGACCCACTCAACGTCGCATCCTTCGCCAAGTCCACCAAGCTCGGCGTGATGGCTGACCTTGCCACGAGAGCAGCTGATCCTCGGGCAGGGATGAAGATGTTCACGCGCCACATCAAACGTCTCAAGGACGTGGATGCTGGCATTGATGCGATGAAGACGACGAGCAACGCCACGAGGCAGATTGATACTGCGGCAGAGCTTGGCACGTTGAGGAAGAGGCTGGAGCAAGCCACCCTCCGCAAGAACAGAAATGTCATTCTGGGGAGGATCAACAAAGCCAAGGCTTCTGGTCGGCATGAAGAGGCAGCCAAGCTCCAGAAGAAGTTTGACGAGGCATTCAAGTCAGAGGAAGCGTCGCTCTTACAGAATCAGCTGAAGAGTGCGACAGCGGATCGTCGTCGGCGCAAGCTCAAGACCAAGTCACAGGAGGAGTTGAACCTCAGTGGACGTCTTGCCGAAGCGCAGAAGAAGGAGCGTGCATTCGTTCCCAATGAAATCGACGACATCAAGAAGAACATCGAACGCTACAAGCGACAGATGCCCCAGCTGCAGAAGGTCAATGCATGGCTGAAGCAGATGCAGGAGGTGGAGGGGATTCCCTACGCTGACCTCGTCAAGAAGAAGACGTTCTTCGAGCGGGTGCGTGCAGGACAACAGGTCACCATTGGTGCCTCCCTCTACGACAACCCGATCATCAGAAAGATGGGCGGCATTGGTCGGAGGGACATGATCGCTCGTGGTGCTGCAAAGGTCGGCATCATCGATAAGGCACTCGTTGGGACAGAGAAGTTCCCAGGTGCGCTTTATCCAGTGGTGCGTGCAGGAGAAGCAGCACGTGACCTTGGAGCAAAGGCACTCAACAAGATCTTTGCATTGAAGGGGACAAACGCAGCCATCCCCATCGAGCAAACGTCGAAGTTCATTGCAAGCGTCTACCACAAACTGAAGAAGGCGACGGCTTCCGGTGAAGAGTTTGACGTGCAGACTGCACTGAGAGAATACAACTTCCTCGGGAAGGGCGTCACACCTGAAGACCTCCAACAAATCTTCCGCACACTGGAGGACAGCTTCGCTGGTGTCGAGTTACGCACCATCCAGGACATGATCGACTCGGACGAGACGATCTTCGCGAACATCAGGAGTGTGAGTGGCAAAGAGAGGGATCTCGGATTCCCTGGGAGTGCTCGAAGTGAGTTTGATCAGGAACGACTACGCATCGAGCAAGAGGAATCGGGCAGCTACAAGAGCCGAAACCTGCTTGTAGAGCTGCCAATCGATGACTACCTCAGGCTCGCAGAAGATGTAGGGGAGCCAGTTGCAGACAAACTGAAGGGAATCAACGACGCGCTAGATAGTGGCGAAAAACTCTCAGACATCCCCTACCTACAAATCAATAAGGAGGGCAGTGTCACCGCACACGAGGGGAGGCATAGAGCGATAGCATTGCGGAAACGTGGTTTCAAAACCATTCCTGTGGTGCTCCGCTCAGAAAATGTTAGGTGGAGTGAGCAGCTTGCAGCTGAGATTGGTGGCCGCAAGGTGTTTGATTTTGTTGAGAATCTTCCGGCCACGTTGCGCCAACAAGGTGGGGGCCCAGGAAGAGTGGCGGCCCCATTCCATGTGTCGGGACCAAAACGTGGGGCTCCAATCGTCAAACCTGTAGAGAGGCAGAAACATCTCGGTGTCCGTGGGGTTGATCTCTCTCGTCAGCAGAAGGAGTTGATCGCAGAGGAAGGGACACGCAGGGGAGTAAAGGACTCAGAAGACCTCGCCATTGCGGTGGGGAATGCTGAGCGTGCAATGGAGTCAGGCTCTACGTTCCCTGCCAAGGTGGTGAGTGACGCTGACAACCTGCACATCGATGCGAATCACATCGTTGTTCGTTTGCCGGACACGAAGACAGCAACCAAGCTGGGTGTGCGGAACAAGATCTCCCAGCTGATGCACGGTATCGAAGAGCGTGACATCAAGGGCATTGGGGATGTCCCTGGTGTCGTGCCTTTCTCTACGCACACAAAAGATGGCCAGTTCTACCTCGTGGCTCCGAACTCTGGGGTTGGTCCCAATGTGGAATGGACTTCGCTTCATGTTCAGAATCTTGAGCGCACTACTGCGATGCTTGCACAGAGGGGGTGGATGATTCAGGACCTGTCGCCCTCCAAGGTGTTGGCAGGCCCGAACGGTGAGATTCAGATCATCGATCCAACTGTCTTCCGTCCGATGCGGAAGAACGTGAAGAACAGGATCGAGGAAGCAGCTGCCCGTAGTGAGGGTGTGATCAGGTCGAAGCTCTTCCCAGGTATCGGTGTTCCTGAGGACTACGACTTCACGATCCTCCGTAGCGGTGAGAACCAGATCAAGGCTGTCAAGAACACGGACTTCGAGTTTGCGGACCTGACTCCCAATGCACAGAAGCTGACCAGTGATGGGTCGGTGAAGTTCTTCAACGTGGAGGATCTGCTCACCTCCCACAACGCTGGCTGGGCCAAGATCCTGGACGAGGAGACCATCAACAGGTTCGGGATCGACCTGTTGGCTCAGGAGATCGACAAGGCTGGCGTGATGCTGCCGGTTAGGATCCGGGTGGATGACACCGGGCAGGTCTACGTGACCGAGGGGCTGGAGAGGCTTGCTGCAGCCAAGGGTCTTGGCCTGGAGGCTGTCCCTGTAATCCGCGAGGACTTCGTAGGAGAGGTCTCCAGCGAACTGGCTGGCCAAGGTGCCAAAGGGCTCGAATCTCCAGTCCTGGGCCCATCTCGCTCCGCTCAGGAGGTCATGGCTGGTCGTGGGGCTGCCTACGATGCCTTTGACGAGGCTTTGCAGGCTGAACTGCCCCCAAACCTCCACATCCTCAACGACAAGAACAGGGAGCAAATGCTGAGCGAGAAGGTCGCCTTCCGCCCTGTCGATGAGGCAGAAATCCACAATAAGCTGGCCCGCTGGTTCTCCCGGCGAGAGGCTACCGACGAAGCCACGAAGCGACTCGGGCCCCGCTACTACGATAGTGCCGAGGGTGCTCTGCTTGATCTCATGGGAATCACGGGAGCCTCTCCAACGGAGGGCCGACTCGCATTCATCAAACTAAGCCGGGCTCTGGAGGGGGCCCGTGACCCCCATGATGCTCTTTCACGCTTGGCCAGGGAGTTCGGACTGGAACGCCGTGGAGGCAATCTCCAGCTGCCACACGGTGGCGCACGTAGTGCCCGGAACGGACCCCTGGCAAGCGATTATGCAGACATGACTCAGGAGCTTGCGATGCTCAAGACTGAGCTGCGTGATCTCACTGACAAGATGAACTCACGCGGTGTCTTCACCGACATGAGTCCCAACGCAGCCATCGGGGACTTCACCACGAAGGGCCGCACAGTCATTCAGGTAGGGGACGATGCACTTGAGTTTACCAACAGGTCCAAGACTGTTGACGGGATGCACGACCTTGCACAGAACTACATCTCACAGAACGCATCAGACATCTCCCGGCACACGCGGGTAGACCTCTTCGGTGAAACTCCGCTCGCCACGAGGGCGGATGATTTGCTAGGTCCCAAGCCACAGCTTGAGCCTGTCTTGCCTGGGCAGAAGAGCTTCTTCGTTTCGGATGAGACTCGCAAGGCTCTCCGTGAGAAGGACATCTTCATCAACCCCACGCGGGCAGACCTTGAGCGTTTCGGTCTCCAGACAGCGGCAGGGAGAGTCACGGAACGACCGAAGGGAGTGTTTGGTGTGTCACTGTCGGGGTCTCTGATTTTTGCGCCGAACCACAGCAGCATTGAGACATTGCTGGATGATGTGTTCGGAAAGCAGGGACCTCGTTTTCTTCAGGAGTTCGGCACGTTCTCCGCAGACGGCATCATGATCAGTAATGCTTTGGGGTTGAAGGGCATGGGCAGACTCACTGCTGATGAACTGAAGCCAGTTGCACGTCGCATGAAGGAGATCGCCAAGCGTCTCCAGAAGGCGGGCTTCGACAAGGAGATGACGCTTGGTTTCACCACTCCATTCGGCGATCTTTGGGACAAGCTCTACAAGAAGAACACGTCTCTCGGTGATGTGGCTGCCAAAGAGTTCCGTCTCAAGCCGCCGAAGGAGTTGGATGGACTATCTCTCAAACTCTACGATGAGCGTGCAGCAGTTGGCGTGTTCGAGAAATACAAAGATCTTCCGGATGGTCCGATCCGCAGTCTCTATCGCTGGGCGGAGGAGACGCTCGACGACATCGCGGTCAAGGAGCTGAACGAGGCTTTACCTCTCAACGTCAGAGCGGGCTACTTCCCCCGCTTCTTATCACCTGAGTTGTTGAAAAAGCTCGACGATCTTGGCGTCAAGATGTTCAAGAACGAGCAGCGCAACCACGACTACCTCAACTACTGGATCAAGAACTTCCACGAGCGATCGTTATCCGACCTCACGATGGATGAGGTGCAGAAGCTCTTCAAAGATCTGCAGATTGGGGGAAATGACCTCATGGCTGCGGACAAGGAACTCGGCACTGGGTTCATGAAGTCTCTCGCACAGGCTGACCCAGAGGCTGCACTGTTCTTCATTGAGGATCCGATCCTTGCAGTCACCATGAGGAAGAACCTCTCCAACCAAGCGATCGAGAACAAGAGAGCGTTCGAGGCACTGGTTGACCCGGAAAACAACCTCGTCGCATGGACGGGGGACATCAATGACTTCTTCGCGCAGAACCAGCTGAACGGAAGTGTGCTCGAACTGACCAGGGCACAGAACGCAAAGAACGTCGAGGTGATGGAGCTTCGCAAAGTGCTTGGTGATGCAAAGGCAGAGGCCGAAGACATTGCCATCATCGAGGACTTGCAGAAGCAGGTTGACGAGGCTCAGACAGAACTCGACGCCATGTCACAGAAGCTGATCGACGCAGCTCAGGCTCAGAAGAAGGCTGGCAACTTCCCACTCACTGGGAACATCGATCCGATGACGCGACAGGTTGGCATCGATACAGGTGAGGCACGCAGGCTCATCTCAGAAGGCGTGCTCGACGAGCAGGACTTCGCTGGTGCAAACTGGTCAGCCCCCTATGTGGTGACGCAGGTGCAGTCGATGACCAGAGCTGATGCCCTGGGCAACGTGAAGATGCATGTCTTCCACGAGGAAGTCATCCCTGTGTTGGACCAATACTTCGGTCTCGCCACGAACAAGGGTGGGGTGTGGGACAACTTCATCGAGAAGGTATTCGATCCACTGAACAGGCTCTTCAAGGAGACGACGCTCTTCTTGTTCCCTGCAGTGGTGCCCTACACAACACGAAACTTCTTCTCCAACGCACTGCTGGGCTGGCTCGGTGGTGTGGACATGGACTCCTACGCTGACTCACTGTCGATCCTCAACAAGATCAGCAAATACAACAGAGGTGGAGTCGCGATTGGGGAGATGGAGAGTGTCCTCAAAGAGACGAGGATGATGAACGCAGCGGGTCAAGAGTCATCGCTCTATGACATGTGGGGAGCGTTCGTGAACAGTGGGGGACTCTCTGGCGGGCTCCACATCAACGAGTTTGGTGTCTCGAATCAGGTGCTGAAAGAGAGTATGCAGCGGGGATTCACCCCAGCCACTGACCTCGTGAGTGGGACCATGCACCTCGGCAACAAGCTGCTTGAGGGAGGGAGAAACTTCTCGTCACTCTTGGAGAATCACTTCAGGTTCGGTGCGTTCATCGACACGTGGAAGAAGGGAGGGTCGTTCGAGGACGCTGCACTCAACGTCAAGAAGATCTTCTACAACTACTCCGAACTCAACATGTTCGAGCGCAAGGTGATGAAGAGGATCATTCCCTTCTACTCCTGGATGCGTTTCAACACACCGCGCATGTTGGAGACGATGGCAACTCGACCCATCGTTCACTACCGTCTTCAGAAGGCAGTCAATGACATTGAGCGTGGAGCTGGTGGACCTGCCTCTGAGGAAGAACTCCCCTCGTGGCTAAGTGACCGCTGGTCCATCACTGTCGGACGTGATAACGGAAAGCTCATCATCATGGGTGCAGACTACCTGCTACCGATGGGTGACGTGCGGAGGCTGTTGCAGAGCCCACTGCAGTTTGCTGTTGACGGGGTCACACCATTCATGAAGTATCCCATCGAGCAAGTGATGAACAGGTCACTGTTCAGCAACAAACTGGCGGATCTCTTCAGCGGTGGGGGGAGGCCACTCGAACGAGTGCCTGGGGAGCCTGCACGTAGTGGCACACTGCGAGAAGCGGGCTTCACGAAGAGAGCCACGTTCACGGGGCCAATGGGGCTGGGCAACCTTCTGTTCAATGAATCCCTGGTGCAAAATGTCCGCGCCGTGAAATGGATTCTTGACTGGGTTGACTGGTCGTGGGGTCAGACTAACATCCGGGAAGAAGTTCCGACCTGGAACGCCAGGATCATGGACGCGATGTTCGCAAGGGCATATACCATCGATCCAGATCGATACCACTCCATCATGAAGCTCGAAGCCGACAAGTGGATCAGACGATTCAAGTGGGGCTACAAGGACGCTGTGAGGCGTGGAGATCGATTCCTGATGGACTTCTACTTGAAACGTATGACAGACGCAGCCACGAGGAAGTGAGATGAAAGCATTCTTTATCGCAGCAGTGGTTCTACTGCTTGCATCATGCATTGGGCCAGAGCAAGTAGAGGACGTGAAGACTGTCCTGCAGCCACTGGTTGACAAGGGCACCATCACCAAGGAACAACTTGGCCTCGTCGTCAATGCGCTCACTGGGGGAGGTGGCATCGATTGGGGTGGCATCCTCAGTGCCGTTGGCCAAGGAGCTGCGACACTGATTGCTGGATACCTCGGAATCAACGTGTGGAGAGGCTCACCGAACAAGCGTAAGGGTTCAGCACCTCAGTAACGCTGCCACGTTACTTAGTTGTTCTTTCACAAATCGTCCTCTGCGTGCGGGGGCAGACATGAGACACATACAATGCCAAACCACGATCATGAGTTCTGCCTGCATGAGGACGCTTTCCGTAATCACGACACCCGGCTGGTCCGGATCGAGACGAACATGGAAACATTCAAAGAACTAGACCGCGCGGTGCGGGGTCACAACGGCACACCAGGACTCGTGGCTGATGTGCGTGAGTTGAAGGGCTGGAAGAAGGAGTGGATCTGGACGAAGCGTCTAGTCTTCGCCAACTTCGTCGCTGTGCTTGGTGGTGTTATCACTGCGCTTGCCCTCATGGCCTTCAAATAGCTCTCCTAAGGTTCACAGCTGTCTTCTCTCCCCAGTTCTCGGCGATCGAGACTGAGCATGTGAGTGGAACGTCGAAGCGATCCAACTCTTCCATGGCGTTCCTCAACACAGGGATGAGGAGCTTCTCTGTGTGATGGATCTCGAAGATGAGTTCATCATGCACGATAGCCACGAGGCCAGATTTGCAAGTCTTTAGCAGCCGATCACACTTGACCATCTTCTGCTTGATGAGGTCAGCCGCTGTGGACTGCACCTTGTAGTTCACACCGACGTAGCTCTTGTATTTGTGGACAGCCATGAACCGTCCGTAGTCATTGAGCACGCCACCAGTGTCGGCAACTTCCTTGGCGACCTCGAAGAAGAACTCCTCGATCTCGGGGTAGATCTCCTTGTAGCGTCGGCGGAATGCACTCGCGTCATGCAGAGAGATATACATTTCACTCTCTCTGATGAGCGTGTCCATGAACTTCTCTGATCCGATGCCGTAGAAGATGGCAAAGTTCAGGGTCTTCGCCACCTGCCGCTTTGTCTTCCAGCTTGGATCTCCTTCAGTGAGGCCGGGCCACATTCGCTTGGCTGTGACTCCGTGGAGGTCTTCTCCTCGTCGGACAGCATCGAGCATCCCTCGCACACCACCAAGACACGCCCCGAGACGCAGCTCAACTTGATCGTAGTCGATGCAAACAAATCGGAACCCTGGCCGCGCAATAAAGCATTGACGGAGGCGTCCGGAAGGTTCGTTAGACGGTCGAGTAATGTTTTGCAGGTTTGGACCAGACGAACTAAAGCGGCCAGTTCTTGTTCCGGCTTGATTGAAAGATCCCCGTAGAACTTGATGCTGATCGCTCTCCTCGATGAAGTGGTTGAGGTAGGTTCCGTTTGCTTTGTCAACTTTCCTCCAGTCGAGCACCCACTGGGCACGCTCATCTTTGAACTTGTCTCGCAGGATATACAATGCGATACGATCCACCTGGGGATTGCCCTTGTCAGTGGTGCGAACTGCATCCCTGCCTGCGTCCTTGTAGAACATCTTGGCCAGCTGCTTGGGCGAGTTGGGGTTGAACTTTGCATCGCCAACCTCTTTGCACAGGCGTGCCCTCTGCTTCTGCTTCTCCTTGATGCAGGTAGCAGCCAGGGCAGAGGCGAAGTCAGTGTCCACCATCATCCCTCTGTCCTCCATTCGCATGGTGGTCCAGAGAACAGCGTGCTCCATCGCGAGGAGCTGCTTGTTGGTGTTGTCCTTCATCACCCAGAACAGCTCGAAGGTGCATTGAGCATCCTTCAATGCGTAGGGCAATAGTATTCGATCGGGAGCGTCACCGTATGAGTGTGGGAGTTTCTCCTTCTTGCGCTTCTTCACCCACTCCTTGAGGCGTAGCTCCTCACGGTAGGTCGTGTTGAGGAACTTGCGGGAGAAGTGCTTCAGTGTGTAGGAAGGCTCACCTGTCTCAGCGATTCGACCCATGAGCATGACATCGATGATCTTCCCTGCGATCTTGATGCCCGCAGCTCTGAAGATTCGGAGGTCATACTTGGCATTCCAGAAGAGCTTGACTACATCAGGATCAACAAGGTCTTTCTGCAACCTCTCCCAATCTTCAGTTCCCTCGTGGCTCCCCCATTTGATCGTGCCCCCCTTCCCGGTGTCATACCAGAAGGAGATGATGGTGAGCTTGGTCCGTGGGTCTCGAGTGTTGAGTGCATCAGGACCCTCCGTCTCAGTGTCAACCGCTAGGAATCGCAAGGCCACTCTCCAATGGAGTCATCCCCCATGAACTCCTTGAACTTCTCGATCATCTCGATCAGTGATGGTGCAGGAGGAGGTGTCTTCTGTGCCACCAGGATCCTTCCTTTGACATATGATCTGTCGATGAAGTAGATGTTGTCTGCGGGAAGGAACTTGTCGATGATCACGTCTATGGGACCAAACTTCTTGTTGAACTCCTCAGCAAAATCAGCGAGCCCAGGAGCTACCACGAGAGCAGCTTCAGGACTCTCCAAGATGTCGAGGAGACGTTCGAGTTTTGTGTCATTCATCAGTGCAGCCCCTTTCTCCTCTCTAGTTCTTTCTGAATCATCGGAGCGATCTTGAGCCACGAGCGGACGTCCCCCTTGCGAAGGAAGAAGCTCGGGTGGTAAGAGAAGATGAAGGACTGCAGCTTGGTCTTGACCATGCGTCCGTGCTTCTTCTCCCAACCCTTGGGAGTGACAGACCATGCATCCTTGCCGAGGAAGAGGATCACGTCAGGGTTGAGGAGTCTGATCTCATGCTTCAACCATGTGGTATAGCATGTCTTGATCTCCTCGGGCTCACCCTTGCGGTTCCCCTCTGGTCTGCACTTCAGTGTGTTGGTGATGTAGACGTCGCTGCGATCCATGTTCAGCTCAGCGATGAGGAGGTCAACGAACTCACCGCATCGTCCAACGAATGGCTCCTTCGCTTCGACCTCGTGCTGCCCTGGGCTTTGACCGATGATCATCAGCTCAGCAGCGAGCGTCCCAATGGCGGGCACGTGATCGCTGCCGAGATCCTCACAGTAGTCACAGCTTCCGAGGCGGCTCAGGTCCATCGCATCTTGAATGCTATGTGGCATCTTCCTCTTCCTCCGTTGGCACATGCTGAATGTCAGCGTCCGTGACCTCGACGATGCCTGCTTCGACCCATGCGTCGTATTCCTCAGCGGTCATCTTCTTCTCTGGCAGATACTCCTCACACACATCACACACAGGGTTAGGCAGCTCCCTCGTGGCTTGTCCTGGGGTGGCGTTCCCAGTGTTGCAACGAGGACAGAGAATGTCGTCAGGCTCGTTTTCATTTTCTTCGGGTGCCTCGAAGTGCATCGTATCCGATACTTCCTCCAGCATCTCATCCATCCTGTCGAAGATCCCCTGTTTCACCATCTCATTCGTGAAGACAGCGAGGGAATCAACCACGAGGCCAAGGAGTTCATCCATGTTGCCACCGTCACGTTGGTAGCGTTGGATCTTGTCCCACATGAGGGCGAGCATGCCTTCAGTGCCGAGAAAGGCAGGGACTGAGCCCTCCTTCTGTTTGTTCTGGATCTCCTTGAGCACCATCTTGGCTGCTCGCAGAAAGTCATCCTTACCTGGAATCCTTGAGGTATTTGATGAACTGCTGTCGTTTCTCATACATTCCGCCTTTGACCTTTTTCAGTGCGTGGCATCGAACGAAGATGCCCATGTAGTTTTCAGCTACCATCCTGTCTACGTCCAACCAATCTTGGAGGTCGCGGATGGAGATTTGATGTGATTCAAGCAGTCCGTCAATGATGTCATCCTTGCTCGCAGTGAAGTTGTCGAAGATGGCATCGAGATCCTGGAGCTTGACGAGCTTCTCCTTCGAGCTGCGAGCCCCACTGAACTCGTCATAGGCACAGACTGGCTTGTCGTAGAACCACTGCAGCAGTCTGATCGCGAGCACAGCGTGTTCCTTCTTCACCACGAGGCGAGTGCCATCAGGGGTGGAGAAGACACGACCGGCAATGGCAGCTGCGAGTTTGGCCAGCTTGAAGCGCACGTTCTCACCCTGCACGAGCGGGATGGTGGGCGCATACTTCTTCGCCAGGGCAATCGAGTTCTTCAGGATGATCTTTACTGCGTCTCCAGTGAACTCGATCTGGCTTGGCTTGCGTGACCAGACCCAGAGCAATACCTTTCGTAGAACGTCTGGTGTGAACTTGGTCTTCACTTCGTCGGCGGCGGCTCGGTTGATGTCTTCGGCTCTGACTTCGTTTTTTCCAACGAGGACAACCAAGTCAAATCGGGCCACGTCTTCTTGAGTTCTTGCAAGATCCATGACCGCTTCGACTCCGGTGCCGAACTCAGCCAGCTCCTTACCCTTTCGAGGGTTGGCAATCCAAATGATCCTCGTATTCGCGTCTGTAGACGAGTGGATCCCTCCTTTGTTGATTTCAGCGACCCCTTCTGAACGGATTCGTGAGAGGTTCCCCAGAACGTCACCAAGTCCAGAGACCTCGTCGATGACAACCAAACGTCCATTGTTGAGAGGTATGGCCCCCCATTGTAGGGTGAACTGATCATCGAGCTTAGACAAGCCACCGACCAGTCCCATAAAGCTAGCATTCTCTCCTGAGATGACAGCTCCAAGATCGTAGAGTCGAACCAAGCCTTCCGCCACGGTCCCTTTCCCCGTTCGCGTGTCGCCGAGGAGGAGAATCTCAAGACTACCCTTTGGGAGTGCGAAGCTATCGAAGGTGAAAGCGAGCGGACTGTGGAAGCACAGATCCACGGCAATGTGCAGATCATCTCTTCCACAAATCCTAGTGTGATTAGTGGCGAGGACTCTGGCCACCCGTTTGAGGGAACTCCAGGCGTCCCGTCTAAAGATTCCTCGAAGCTCATTGACTTCCTCCTCCGTGATTGTGAAGGACTCGAACGAATCGCTGGAGCCCGCTGCATCTCTCACCACAAGGACAGACTCTTTTGTCTTGGGGTGTGCCTGAGGCAGTGCCCTGATCTCGTAGTGCTTGTTCGTGTCGATGCCATGACCGACATAGTATGCCTTTCGCGACACGTATTTGTTCACCGTCTCATCGGTGAGTGATTTGTTCTGGAGCGCGGGGATCAGCGTGACCTGCTCCACGTTCTGCAGCTCGGTGGGAGTCACTGTCATGGCACAACGACACGTCGCACCGATGGACTCCTTGATCAGCTTGTCATACTTCTCCGCTGGCGTGGTCATCCACTTCAGGAAGAGCGGGTCATCAGTCAGG
>Ga0316189_10004633_pt1 | contig 13210 bp, 14 predicted proteins | sample LowCovwburrow_MG_FD_204930 | JGI IMG/M metagenome (GOLD analysis project Ga0316189, IMG submission 204930) | Coastal sediment microbial communities from Maine, United States - Lowes Cove worm burrow | ecosystem: Environmental > Aquatic > Marine > Coastal > Sediment | place: USA: Maine... | reverse complement strand
AGGGTCAACAACTTCGACACCCATCTCTGTGAACAGGTTGATGATCTGCTCTACACTATCGGCTGAAACCAGCCCTTCAGGCAGATGCTTGTTAAGCTCATCATAAGTGATGTACCCGGCCTCTTTACCTTTGGCCATCAGTGAGCCGAGCTCTTTTACACGGAACTGATCAACTGTTGATTGCGTCATTCATTACCTCTGCGTTGTCCATCCAATTCATTCAGCCTGCGCTTAAGCTCCACAGCTTCTTGCAGGCCAATACCACTCTTCAACCTGCGACGGATCACGTTTGCACGCATTGTCGCCAACAGGTTGGAAAACTCTTCATCTTCAATCTCCGGAGCATTGCTCCACAGAGCCACATTCGGATCATCACTGCCGCCCTCTGAAAGGCTCTTCATAAGCTCGGCAGAACTGACTTCACCTTTTCGGCTATTCTGGATAAGGAAAAAGGCTCGGGTGTATATCTCATTTATCGGGTTGGTGTCAAGAAAAACCGTTGTGTCTTCTTCGCTTAGAGCGCTAAATCGGACAGGCTTCTGCAGCAGTCCGGCAACAAATTTCTCTTCCGCACTCAGCCTGTCTGCCTTCAACCGAACCGTTCCGGCATCACTTTTAATAAACTTCTGCGTAATAGGAATACCTGTTTTCTGGCTCGCCTCTTTCCGCCATGCATCGGCCAGAAAATGGTCTGTCATGGTCTTCAGCATCGCATCGGCCTTTTTTGCCATTCGGGCATCACCATCACGACCCTGGCCGGCGATATTTCTCAACCCCTGTAGCCAGGTCTCCAGAACAGGTCGAGCCTCACTCTCAATTCGCTTGCTGAAAGATTCACTCCCCTCTTTGGCGACCAGTGAGTCAGGGTCTTCACCCTCTGGAAGATAGAGAAATTTAGGTGAATGCTCCGCCTTCAGAATCGGCAGCATCCGTTCCAGTGCGCGCCAGGCCGCCTGTCTACCTGCACGATCCCCATCAAAACAGAAGACAGGCCCCTCATGCAACCGGAGAATCTCAAGAATCTGTCGTTCGCCAATCGCCGTCCCCAGCGGGGCAAGTCCGATCGGCAAGCCGTGTGCTGCTAGCCCCAGCACATCCATATACCCCTCAACAACCAGCAACTGCTTGCGTCTGCGAATCTCATCCCGATGCTCGGCAAGACCATAAAGCAGGTCTGATTTGTGAAAAAACGGTGTTTCCGGCGAATTGAGATATTTTGCACTCTTCTCATCGCCCAGAATCCTGCCGCCAAAACCGACGGTTTTCCCTCGCCGATCACGAATAGGAAATATCAGCCGATTACGGAACCTGTCGACATAGCCGCGATCCCCTTTAAAGAGCAGGCCGATCGACTCCAGCTGTGCGCAGATCCGGCCATCAGAACCGAAACAGTGCTGCATAAAACCATATCCGGCAGGAGCATACCCGAGCTTGTAATCACGAATGATTTTTTCCGGCAGCTTGCGCTGCTCAAGATAGTCACGGGCAATTTTTCCCTTCTCCCCGGCCAGTTGCCGTGTGAACACATCCGCCACCTTGGAGAGTAGCTCAAAGGCCCTGTTGCGCCGCTCCGTCTCACCAGGGTCGGATGCTGCCTGCTTGGGAATCTCAATGCCTGCCTTCTCAGCCAGATACTCCACCGCTTCAGGAAAAGCGTAGCCATCATGCTCCATCAGAAACTGGAAGGCACCGCCACCTTTGCCACAACCAAAACAGTAGTAGAGCTGTTTGTCGGGCGAAACTGAAAAAGAGGGACTCTTCTCATGGTGAAAAGGGCAGAGCCCCATTAGATTGGATCCGGAACGTTTCAGCTCCACATGCCTGCCGATAATCTCAGCCAGATCTGTGCGGGCCAGAACTTCATCCAAAAATGCAGGGGAGAATTGAGTCATATTCTGTTATTTAAGTTGCTAAAGGCTGATTACGCAAGTGAGTCTATCAACCCTGAAGCAGCTGCTTCACAAGGGCTGAAACCATCCCCATGTCGGATTTTCCCTGAAGTTCCGGGCGGATGACTCCCATCACCTTGCCCATATCGCGCATACTCTCAGCACCACTGCTTGCAATAGCATTGCGAACAATCTCAGTAACCTCTGCTTCAGAGAGCTGCTCAGGCATATAGGCCTCGTAAAAACGACTCTCATCCAACTCTTTTGCCGCCAGATCATCCCGGCCAGCATCACTGTACTGATTTGCAGCATCTTTTCGCTGCTTGATCATCCTGCCAACAACAGCAATCACATCCTCTTCGTCCAGCGTTTTGCCCAGCTCGATCTCCTTGTCTTTCAACGCGGCGCGCAGCATTCGGATAGCGCCCAGCTTCAGCTTGTCGCCTGCCTTCATCGCCTGTTTCATCTCATCGGTAATCTGCTGAATTAACATGGTATCTACTCCACTTCTTCAATAACGTTATTTGCGCGGATATCTGTCGATCTCTCCGGCCACGGATGGCCCGGAAAAACCGGGTATTATCATGCCAGGTTTTGTGAGCAGGGGTAAAACCACGCTTTTATCCCTGCGTTCAAGAAAAACTACAGGGAGGTAGTTTTTCGAATCCCAAAAACTAAAATGCCGGACACATAGGCCCGGCATTTTACATCATTTATAACAAATACGCTCTAATACTCGCGATTCTCACGTGAACGCATACGGCGTAGACGCTTCATCAGACGCTTACGAGCAGCGGCCTCTTTACGCTTGGAAGCAACAGAAGGTTTCTCATAAGCTTCGCGACGACGGCACTCGCTGATCACACCACCGCGCTCTACCTGTTTACGGAAGCGCTTCAGAGCCAATTCGATAGGCTCATCCGGGTTTAGTTTGATACCTGGCATTTAAAAAATCACCACCTTGGGTCGATTCCAATCAAATTTGCAATGTATATAAGCTATCATTGCATTCTTTCTCACGCCTCTGCACGCTTGGCTAATCAACCTGATGCAGGGGTTTACAAAAAGGGTCGCGCATTATGAGCAACAGAGCTGTTAAGTCAAACAGTGACAATAAAAACGCACCGAAAAGTGTGCTTGGCGCTGCCTCTACCGTAGGCGGCTGGACCATGCTTTCTCGTGTTCTGGGTTTTATCCGTGATGTGCTGCTCGCCCGTGTGCTGGGTGCAGGACCACTCGCAGATGCTTTTTTTGTAGCCTTCAAACTTCCCAACTTTTTCCGCCGCATGTTTGCCGAGGGCACGCTGACCGTAGCTCTTGTGCCGGTACTGGCTGATGAAAAGAAAAAGGGTGAGAGCGAAACCCATCTCTACCTCAATGCTCTGGCTACACTGCTGTTAATCACACTTCTGCTTTTTACAGTGGCCGGCATTATCTTTATGCCATGGCTGCTGCTCGGCTTTGCCCCCGGCTTTCATGGCGAGCCGGAACGCTGGAACCAAGCGCTGCTGCTGGCCCGCTGGATGTTTCCCTACCTACTACTGATTTCTCTCTCGGCCATGGCCTGGGCAGTTCTTAATGCACATAAAAGGTTCTCTCTGGCTGCGGCCAGCCCGGCCCTGCTCAATATATCTCTGATCTTTGCCGCCATTGTGCTTGCACCATCCTTTCAAAACCCGGCAAAGGCTCTGGCTATCGGTGTTGTTCTAGGTGGAATACTGCAGCTTGGCATCCAGATCCCTGCGCTGAAACGGATCGGCTGGATACCGAAACTCTCATTCAAATTCAGAAATCCGGCAGTCTCTCAAACACTCAGGCTCTTCGGGCCTGCCCTGCTCGGTGTTGCCGCAGTTCAGATCAACATTCTTGTCGGCACCATACTGGCCACACTGCTGCCCGCCGGCTCAGTCTCATACCTCTACTACGCCGATCGCATTGTTCAGCTGCCACTTGCCCTGTTCGGTATCGCCATGGGTACAGCACTACTGCCTGCCCTTTCAGAACATATGGCAAACCAGCGCATTGATGATGCAAAAGAGGACCTTCGAAACGGCCTGGCATGGCTCACCTGGATCACCCTGCCAGCCATGATCGGCATTTTTGTTCTGGCAGAACCGATAATTGCCACGCTGTTTGAACATGGGAAATTCTCACATGCCGCCACCACTGCCACCGCTCAGGCTCTGCAGGCCTATGGGCTTGGCCTGATTGCTTTCTGCTGGGTTCGGGTGCTGTCCACAGCTTGTTTTGCCAACAAAGATGCCAAAAGCCCGATGCGATTCGCCTTCATCAGCGTGATTATCAATATCGTACTGTCGATTATTCTGATGCAGTCGCTGGCCCATATCGGACTGGCACTGGCCACATCACTGGCGGCCTTCTTCAATGTTGTACTACTGATTATACATGTTCGCAAACAGCAGGGTTCGATCATGGATGGCAGAACGCTTCAGCGCATGCTACGCGCCCTGCTTGCCTGCCTGCCGATGTTTGGTTTTCTGATCGGCATCTCCGAGTTTTGGGCCTTCCCAGCAACTGATAAATGGATGCAGGTTCTCTGGCTCGGCTCCACTGTTCCGATTGCTGCTATAATCTTCTTCGGTGCAGCATTTCTTTTTGGTGAAAAGAGTCTGCTTAAAGGGAGTGGAAGAGGAACGGAAAATGCAGCGTGACCTGATTATATTTGATATCGAGACCGTGCCCGATGCTACGGCAACCCGACAGCTATTGGGGGAACCGGAGCTGACCGACAGTGAAGCGCGCGATGCACTAAGTAGTTATTTTCTTGAGAAGACCAACGGCAACAACGATTTCCCTCGCCAGCCTTATCATCAGGTGGTGGCCATCAGCTACGCCCACCTGATCTGCGAGCCCGGTGAAGAGGGTGTTGAGATGGTGGTTCGACGTATTGCATCAGGTGGAAGCCGGGATAGTAGCGAGGCGGAGCTGCTGGACGGCTTCTTCAGCCTGATCGAAAAGCGTGCGCCAAGACTGGTCAGCTTCAATGGCCGGGGCTTTGACGTCCCTGTTCTGAAATACCGGGCCATGGTTCACTCTCTCGCCTGCCCGCGCTGGTTTTCGGAGGGTGATCGCTGGAACAATTACGATGCCCGCTACTCACAGCAGTATCATATCGATCTGCTTGAAGTGCTTTCCGATTTTGGTGCATCCGCACGGTGTAGTATGCATGAAGTTGCATCAGCGTTTGCTATCCCGGGCAAACTCGACACAGCCGGTGATGATGTAAGAGGCATGTTTGAAGCAGGAGAGATCGAAGCGATCCGTAACTACTGCGAAACCGATGTCTGCACCACACTGCTTACCTTTCTTCGCTGGCAGCTGTTTAGTGGTGCTCTTTCTGAAGGGGCCTATGCACGCTCAATACTCGGCGTCCGCAACTATCTTGAAACTGAAGCATCAAGCCGTCCACACTTCACACAATTCCTCTCTGCCTGGGAGCAGCTGCAAACGGATTGATGCCATCTATTTTTGAGGCGGCGGCGCGCCTTCACCATCCTCTGTTTCCACCGACTTTAAAGCCTCGCCCTTCTCGCCCCTATCACCTTTACTCCCGCCTAACAGCAGGTAAATTTGCCGGAAGAGTCCTTTGATACCCCTCCACAATTTCGGCAAAAACCAGATCAGAAGCAGAATAAAAATCACGAGCCCAACAAGAAACAGGATCGGATGATTAAGTGCTGTCCAGAGCCCTGCAATGACCGCGATATCCTCACCGACTGAGAGCGCCCAGTTGGAGAAGGGCTCCGGTGACGTATTGACCAGCACGCGCGTTCCGGCCTTGGTGGCATGGGTGACAGCGGTCAGTCCACCACCAAGGATTCCGGCAGCAACGGCAACGGCAGGGTCCACTTCGCCAACAGCACCGGCAGCCAGCATGGCCCCTGCCGGTATGCGAATGAAGGTGTGGATCGAATCCCAGCCGCTATCAACACCGGGGATCTTGTCAGCGAAAAACTCGGCAACATACATCGCTCCTGCTGCCATCAAAACCAACGGGTTTTCAAGCACTTCGAGCCCGGGCGGAAGCTCCATGTTCCCGGTTGCCCCCATGATTCCAAGCATAAAGATCGCGGCATAAAGGTTGATGCCACTGGCCCAGGCCGCTCCCATCGTCAGAGCAAGTATTGCTGCAATCTGTTCAAGTTCCATAGCGACTCACCTCGATTCATTCTTCTGACAAACAATCTACTCTGAACCATTCCATGACTAAGCCAGCATAGCAAAGTGCACATTTCACGTATGTCGGAGCATATTACGCCACGCCTCTGGAGAAATGGTTCATCCACTTACAGTATAGCGGCTGTTAAGCCAGAGGAGCCAGTTATGAGTTTTAAAACCACCGATCTGTACGACGACCATCTTGAAGCGTTGCAGGTGGCTGCCCCGCTATTTCGTGACTTCGGCAGCAGACAGAAATTCCACGGCCAGATCGTCACGCTTAAAGCACTTGAAGATAACACCTACCTGAAAGCTGCCTTTGAAACTGATGGCACAGGCAAGGTGCTGGTAGTCGATAGCGCAGGCTCCATGCGGGCAGCCATGATGGGTGATGTGATGGCAGCTCTCGGTGCATCCAATGGTTGGGAGGGCGTTGTGATCAACGGCTGTATTCGCGACTCCGCCGATGTCGCCAAGGTCGATATCGGTGTGAAGGCACTGGGCACCATTCCCAGAAAGACAGTGAAACGTGATCAGGGTGTCCGTGATATCCCGCTTCGCTTTGCTGATGTGCAATTCAATCCGGGTGATTATCTCTATGCCGATGAAGATGGCATTGTTATATCCAAGCAGCCGCTGCTTTAAGCAGCACCGACCTGTCAGCGAGTAAACAGCGTTCCAACACTGTAATGAACAGGAATCACCGGAAGACTCAACAGAACACCTGTTAAGGAGCTGATATGAACTGGCAAAACCCTGATGATGAAACACTCACCAAACTGCTGAAAGATGCAAAGACCATTGCTGTCTATGGCTGCTCACCCAAGCCTGATCGTACCAGCCACCAGATCACTGCATTTCTAATTGAGGCGGGGTATGAGGTCTATCCGGTACATCCGCAAGCGGAGACTGTTCTTGGTCGCAAATGTTATGTGAAGCTTGCCGATATTCCGGTGCATATCGATATTGTTGATGTGTTCCGCAAGGCTGAGTTCACCGCTGATGTAGCTCGGCAGGCAGTCGAGATCGGTGCCGGAGCTTTCTGGTTGCAACTGGGGATTGTGAATGAGGAGAGCTGGCAGATTGCCAACGAGGGCGGTGCTGTTGCGATCATGGATCGTTGTATCGCTATCGACCATCGGAGACTGCTTCATCCCGACTGATGTCTTGCCGCTGTCATATTCAGCTCATAGTCTCAACGTCCTATTTTCAATAGATCGATCCAACGGAGAACACCATGCAAAAGCCCATTCAAACGATTCTATTCCTACTTATCTCTATCACTGCCTTTGCCGCTTCAGCCAATGCGAAGTCGCTCGTTTATACGATTGATCACGGTACGGTTGGTGTAATTACCAGTGGTACGGAGAAGGCTCGATTGGTGATTCAGGCCAATGGCAACTGCAAGGCGATTCCCTACTCGGTGGTGGCTGATGGTGTCTTGGCAATCAGTGGCACATTCAATCTCACCACGACCCTCTCCATGCCTATCGATTATACCGGTATTACGCTCTCCTGTTCGGACAGGGCGGTATCAGCAGAGGTCGAGCAGGTCGGCAAGTCTCTTTTCTAAGTTAGCCTTTTGAGGGTGCGCCACAGCACTTTTTGAATTTGTTGCCGCTTCCACATGGGCAGGCATCGTTCCTGCCGATATCGGTGACTTTGCACCGGCCATCGAGATAGACCCAGTTGCCACCCTGGCGAACAAAGCGGCTGGTTTCGTGGAGCTTTCTTCCCTTGGTGTTATCCGAGAAGCTGGCGACAAACGTTACTTTGCCTTCTTCATCATCCTTCTGGCCCAGCTCTGTGCTGACAATCTCAAGTGCGATCCACTTCAGTGCCGTACCACCGAGATGTTCGGGGCAGGTGTCGGGATGCCATGTGTTGCGCAGATACTCCTGTTGATCAAGCACATAGGCTGAGTAGCGGGAGCGCATCAGTGCCTCGCAGGTTGGAGCGGGCTCCCCCTCCAGATAACGACCACAACACAGGCTAAGATCAACGCCGGAACAACATGGGCAACGACTCAATCCGCCTCTCCCAGCCCGTTCCAGATCGCTTCGATGCGTTTGCGGTTGGCGCCAAGGTCAGAGTGCCCAACCCTTGATGCTGAGCGGAGATGAATCACCTGATCCCGACGATCCATCCTCAGCTCCAGATCATCAACAAAGCGGAAAATCGAAGAGCTGAATTCAGCATGCAGGTAACTATCATCTTCACTGATGATGCTACCGCCCTGATCAATAATCGACTCTCTGAGCAGCTTCCAAGGTGTCTCGATGCTCTGTCCATTCAATTTGACTGGTGAAACTTGATGGGCTGCATCTGCTTCGGCGTAGGTCTCGCTGCAGACACAGTTGGGTGAATCGGGACAGGCTTTGAGTTTGCCGTCGACAATACCCAGCTCAGGGCTGCTATAATGGGAGGCAATGCTCAACACCATCAGCGCCAGAAATAGAATCGCAATAGTCACTGCTATCGTGGTCATAACTCTCTTGGGCATTTAAACCTTCCCGCTCCATCTTTCATGACGGGAGGGTAAGGGCCAACCACCTGTTCAACAAGCAGATAGTCCTGATTCAAGACGGGGAAAATATAAAAGTTTTCATTGTGTTGCGATTCTTGGCATGCTTGGCAGATCTTTTTTCAGGAGTTTTCAAACATGGGTTTTTCCTGTTTTATCAAATTGGCTCTCGGTGCAGCAGCTCTTTCAGTGCTGGGTTATTTTGCATTGCCATTTATTCCCTTCGGCAATGCCCCAGTGGCATCCATTTTTAGTACCGGCCTGTTTCTCGGCGCCATCGTTGGCGGTGTCGCAACCGCCCTCTACAGCTCTGTCTCACATGGTTCGGACAGTGATGTCGTAACACTCTATGTCGGCAATCTTCCGTTCACGGCCACGAAGGAGGAGGTTGAAGACCTGTTCCGTCCATACGGCTCTGTCCAGGATGTTCGTCTGGTTACCGGCGGACCGAACCGTCGCCCTAAGGGTTACGGATTTGTTGAGATGGATGCTTATGGAGCAAAGGATGCTCTGAAACTGAACGGCGTTGATATGGGTGGCCGCAAACTGCGCATCAACGAAGCCAAAGACAGAGCCGAATAAGTCATATTCACCAAAACGTCTGTTTTGGCACGGGGGACTGCATTGCAGTCCCTTTTTTGTTTCCGAATCCGGCTCGGCCTTCTAGCGAACCAGTTCCATTCCGGTAAAATAGGGGTGAAGGTTCGCCAGCGCGACGTAACCAATCGTGCTGATAACTGCGATCACCGCATCATGTCTGAGCGATATCTTTTTGCCCGCTGGCTTTGCGCCACGCCAATTCGCCGAAGCCATCGCAATCAGTGAGTAGGCCAGAAATGAGCCGAACAGAACTATCGAGGCCCGGTCACCATTGGTGAAGAGATGCCCGCACGACCAGAATGTAATGCCCCAGAGCATCGGATGAGCAGTGAATCGTTTCAGGTTTGATTGCATATGCATCGCAACAAGACAGTAGAGCGCCACGATCATTGAGACATTGGTCACCACATAGCTCCAAGTAGCCGGCTCCCACATATCTATATATTCAGCATCGCCCTTGCCTGTCACTATAAAATAGAGGCCGACAAAGGAGATCAGGGCATAAATGCCTTTGTAGGGCTTCTCACCCAGCTTTAAAAAAAGCACATTGCGTAGCGTTGGAACAGACGGTAGCAGGTGAATCGCAAAAAATATTGCCAGGCCCAAAATCATTGTTTCCATCAACTGCCCCCGGTTACGTGGTTAAACCAATCATAGCCTATAACTTTTGATCTGATAACAGATAACAACGGCCCCGAAGGGCCGTTAAGTTAAATGTGAATTGCTTTGCCATCGGCATCAAGCACCGATTCATGGATCATCTCGGAGAGCGTCGGATGCGGGAACATATGGTGTGCCAGATCCTCTTCCGTTGTCTCAAGTGTCCGTGCAAGCCCAAGGGATACAATCATCTCGGTCGCCTCTGCACCTACGATGTGGGCACCCAACAGTTCGCCGGTCTCGGCATCAAAGATGGTTTTGACCATGCCCTCGGTTTCAGCCAGACCCATCGCCTTACCGTTTGGCGCATAGGACATGCGGCCCACCTTGATCTCATGCCCGGCTTCCTTGGCGGCTTTTTCCGTCAGGCCACATGATCCCACCTGCGGCTGGCAATAGGTGCAGCCCGGCACATTGCCGTAGTCCACAGGGTGGGGATGCATCTCTGCTATCGCTTCAACACAGACAATCCCCTCATGACTTGCCACATGTGCCAGTGCCGGAGCACCGATCACGTCACCAATGGCATAAACACCCGCATGATCGGTGCGGTAGTAGTCATCCACCTCGATCTGGTTGCGTTCCACCTTCATGGATGTGTTCTCAGCACCAATGTTCTCCGTATTGCCAAGCACACCAACGGCCACAAGGCATACATCACCTTCGATCGTGGAGCTCTTACCCTTGGCCTCATACTCCACAACAGCCTTGCCCTTCACATTTTTGGCTGAAGAGACCATGGCACCGGTCACCACCTTGATCTTCTGTTTCTTGAAGCTGCGCTCCACCACCTTGGATATCTCATGATCTTCCAGCGGCAATACCTGGTCAGCTGCCTCGATCACAGTGACGCTGGAGCCCATCGCGTTGTAGAAGTAGGCGAACTCCATACCGATCGCACCACTACCAATCACGACAAGATTTTCAGGCAGTTTGGACGGAACCAGTGCCTGCTTGTAGGTGATAATCACCTCTTCATCGACATCCATGCCCGGGAAGGCACGTGCCTTGGCACCGGTCGCCACAATCACATGTTTGGCAGTGACCTGTATCTTTTCTGAATCACCCTCGCCGCCTTTCTCAACCATCAGCTTGTTGCCAGCCTCGAATTTGGCATAACCCTCAATATGTTCGATCTTGTTCTTCTTGAAGAGGAAGCCGATGCCCTTGTTCAGCTTCTCGGAAATACCACGGGAGCGGGCCACTGCCTGATCAAGTTCAGGATTGGCCTCGGTAACTCCCAGACCAAGCTCTTTGCCGTGGTGTTTGATGATATTGACCACCTCTGCCGTTCTGAGCAGTGCCTTGGTCGGGATACAGCCCCAGTTCAGACAGATGCCGCCCAGATGGGTCGATTCGATACACGCAACCTTGAAACCCAGTTGGGCTGCACGAATCGCAGCCACATAACCTCCGGGACCTGCACCAATCACCACCAGATCATATTCGCCGTCCGCATTGAAAATACCGGCAGCCTTCAGGTTCAACTCATGTTCATCGTCTTCATGCGCTGCAATCGGAGCAGCCTGCGCGGCAGGTGCAGCCTCCGCAGCCAGAGCAGCCGCCTCTTCACTTCCGGAATCGTCCAGCAAACTCATCTCCATGGAGACACTTTCCGGCTCGTAATCGGCAGGCACCTCTTCATCCTCTTCGGCGATCACGGCAATCGGAGCACCAACCGGTACAATCGAACCTTCCGGAGAGAGTATCTTGTGCAATACACCCTCATCAATCACCTCCATCTCCATGGTGGCCTTATCGGTTTCAATTTCTGCCAGCACCTCGCCGGAAACAAGCTCTTCCCCCTCTTTTTTCAACCAGCGGGCGATTTTGCCCTCGGTCATGGTCGGGGATAGCTGGGTCATAAAGAGATCTATCGGCATGGGTTTCCTCGTTTATTGTTATCACCGTAAAAAAGTGCCATCCATGGACTTTTTACTTATCGAAAGCAAAAAACGCGGTTTCCTGCTTTCTTACAATTTGTTCCAAATTGCCACCCATCCTTGGGTGGGCTTCTCAGGTCACAGGTTGTCACTATCTTACTGTAGGGCAAGGCACGAGAAGCGCAAACCAGAGGCGTATTCAAATACGTCGAGGATTGAGCATCGCAGTAACGCCGCCATATAGCAAAATAGGGGCAACTTAAATCAGAACTGAAGCAGGCGCTTCAATATGCTTCTTCAATGCCGCCAGATACTCGGCACCAATAGCGCCATCCACCACGCGATGATCACAGGAGAGTGTCAGTGTCATCACCTTGGCAACAGTCAGTTCACCATTTTTCACAACCGGCCGCTCTTCTGTACCACCAACGGCAAGAATCGCTCCCTCCGGCGGATTCACGATGGCGGAGAACTGCTTGATGCCATACATGCCGAGATTCGAGATAGAGAATGTGCCGCCGGAATACTCTTCCGGCTGAAGCTCCCCTTTACGCGCACGGCCTGCCAGCTCCTTCACTTCATTGGAGATGTCGACGATCCCCTTCTGCTCGGCAAAGCGGATCACCGGTGTGATCAATCCACCCTCAATGGCAACCGCTACCGAGACATGAGCATGTTTGTGCATCAAGGTGTCGCTGTCCGTCCAGCTGGCATTTGCCGCCGGCACATCCATCAACGCTTTGGCAACGGCCTTGATGACAAAATCATTCACGCTCAGTTTGAATGCGCCATCAGCAGCTTCATTTAGCTGCGCACGCAGATCCATCAGGCGATCCATCTCCACATCCAGACTGAGGTAGAAGTGAGGCACCTGCTGTTTGGATTCGGTGAGACGACGGGCAATTGCCTTTCGCATCATCGAGTTCTCAATACGTTCAAATTCGTCCTCATGGTATGGCAACGGGCCGGTCGGCACCGGCCGCGGCGCAGGTGGAACAACAGCGCCTGTACCACCACCAAGGCTGATCCCCCGTTTCACCGCCTTCTCAACATCACTCTTGGTAATGCGCCCTTTGGGGCCGGTCCCGGTGATTGCTGCCAGGTTAATGCCCTTCTGTTTGGCCAATCGGCGTGCCAACGGGCTTGCCTTGATCCGTTTGGAATCCACAGCAGGTTCTGTAACAGCTTCAGTTACGGGTGTTGGAGCTACGGTTGCAGGTGTCGCCTCTGGCGAAGCTTCCACGACCGGCTCAACTGCCGCTTCCGCAGAGGATTCGGCTGCCGGCTGATAATCGCCCGGAACCTCTTCATCATCTTCGGCAATCACGGCAATCGCTGTGCCCACGGCAACGGTTGCACCCTCTGGCACAAGAATCTTGTGTAGCAGACCCTCATCGACCACCTCCATCTCCATGGTCGCCTTATCGGTTTCGATCTCCGCCATTACATCGCCGCTCTCAAGGGCATCACCCTCT
>Ga0316189_10004632_pt1 | contig 13211 bp, 12 predicted proteins | sample LowCovwburrow_MG_FD_204930 | JGI IMG/M metagenome (GOLD analysis project Ga0316189, IMG submission 204930) | Coastal sediment microbial communities from Maine, United States - Lowes Cove worm burrow | ecosystem: Environmental > Aquatic > Marine > Coastal > Sediment | place: USA: Maine... | reverse complement strand
GGCCCATCAGAAATAGCAACGCCGCAAGCGGCGCAAAGATGATCGCCGACTCCTTGACGAGCGTGGCTAGCAGCAAGACCAACGCGCACCGCGTTCCCGCGCGGACGCTTGCTGGCTCTAAGGCCATCGTGCAGGCAGCGAGCGCCAGAGAAAACGAAAGCAGATCTGCCTGTGCGACGATGGCGCTCACGGTCTCGGTGTTGAGAGGGTGGAGCGCGAACAAGGTTCCGACGCCAGCCGCCCAGGCGAGGGAAGGGCGGAGCCGGTGCATGAAGCGCATACTCATCGCGACCGCCAACACGTGCAGCGACGCGCTGAGGATGTGAAACGGCAAGGGGTTAGCGGGCCACAACTTCCAGAGCAGCGCCCAGAGCAGAGGCATCAGGGGCCGCCATGTAGTGAAGCCCTGGCTCGCCGGGCGTCCCCAGAAATCCCGCACGAAGGCTTCCCAGGCCGGTACCGTGCCGTTCACCACCGGATTCTCGAGCAAGGCCGAGGGGTCGTCGTAGACGAAGCCCGCGTCGACGATCACGATTCCCACGGCAGCGGCCAGCAATAGAGGCGCGATGCGGAGCCAGGTCGCGGTCACGATTCGCGTCTCTCGACGAGCTTCGAACGAAACGCCGGCATTTGACTGGAACCCGAGACACCGCAGGCCTCGCATAGAGCTGCGTAGCGGGGCTCGTCGACGATGCGCTGAACCAGGCTGTACGGGACCGTTCCGTTCGCGATCTGGGACTTGAAGTCGCGTAGTGACTCGCTACCGCCACCCAGGTGAAGCGTTTGCAAGCCAAGAGACTGTGCGTAGCGGATGGCTGCGTCGAAGACCGCGTTGTTGGTGCCTGCCTGGCGATCGTCTGCCGAGGCGCCGAGGAAGTAGAACAGGTCCTGATCGGAACGCAGAAAGAGTGCCGCGCCGGAAGTTCCGGTTTCGCTGCTCGCGCGGACCAGGCACATCTCGTCGAGCGACATCAGAGCCGACAGGGTCGGCTCTGCGAAGCGATAGTCCAAGCTAGCAGCGACACGGCTCATGGTGCGCGCGTAAAGCTCGCTGAATGTCGACGCGTCGTCCGGCGAGATCTGCGAGATCACATCGGGCTCGCCGTTTCGGCGATGGAACGCACGAACCGCCCGGCGATGCCGCCGGTGCTGCGACGAGAACAGATCCTCGTACGAAACTGTCAGGTCGACGATGAAGTTCTCGGCATGCAGCTTTGCGTCTGCGGGCTGGCCGCCTTTTCGAAGCGGATGGATTCGAGCGAACTCGGAGACGACGTCACGACTGCGCAGCCAGTCCAGAAGCTCGACCCGAAACTCGCCATGCAGTGCCTCCAGATCGGTCGAAAGACCCCAGGGGCCACCGAAGTCGTAGGGGGTGCGCGCTTCGAGCAGCCCCGAACCTCCCGGCAGAGAGTCGAGTGGAACCAGGAGCAGCGGGTACAGCATTCGCCCGGTCGGTGATTCGTAGCGGATCCCGACGAAGCTGCCGCGCTCTTCACGTGCCCAGATCTCTGCGTACCGGGCAGAGTGGTAGACGTCGTCGATGCCGGCGCTCGCGAGCCAAGCCGACCAGGTTCCATCGTCTCGAGTGGTTTCGAACAAAGGCATCTACGGTGCAAGCGCTCTCTCTATCTCGGCCCAGGTTGTATCGTCTATTGTCCTGTGGTTGCGAGGCTCTAAACGGATCGCGTCGAGCCCGTTCTCGTCGGCGACGTCGGCACCGATGAACCGGGCGACACGCTTCATCGTGTCCGAAGGGATCCGCATGAGCTCCTCGTACTCTAGCGTCAGCGTGTCCTTTGTGGGCACGGTCGAGAACGCCGCGTCGATGGCGCGGCTGATGTCGTCGATTTGATGCGCGACCTGCTCGACTGGTGTCCTGTCACGCCAGTCCTGCGCGTCTCTGGGCCTCACCGACCACCAGGCACGTCGGTCGCCGTACTCGTCTTCGCGAACACGCAAGATCGACTGCATCGTGTAGCGGGGGTCGCGCCGAATCCAGATGAACTTCGCCGCGGGCAAGAGCTGCTTGAGCCAGGCGATTTGGTACGAGACGAAGTTGATGTTCTTGAGCACCAGCGGGCGCTCGAAGTACCCGGCCAAGCCCTCGAGCGCTCTCTTCACCGGCTGCCAGTCGATTTGAGAGAGCTCCTCGTCGTTCAGGTCGTCGTTGAGCCGAAAATCGCCGTAGTAGTGCCAGAACCAAGAGAATTCGTGAGGGGAGAGGTCTCCCCCCGTTCGGCCGTACTCCGACGACAAGGCGAGCCCGTGCCCGCCTCCGCTGCGACCATGAAGCATGGCCCCGATGATCGGCGCGGCGAAGTAGCGTGCCATTCGATTGTTGATGAAGCCGACGTCGAGATGTTCTGCGATGAGCTGGTACAGCACCGTGGTCCCTGACCGAGGGGCCCCGACGATGAAGACGATGGGGACGTCGGGACGCGAGTGCTTGCGTCGAAGGAGCGCGTCGACCGGTTCGAGGCTGCGGTTCATCAGGTAGAGACCGAGGTCATTTCCGAGACCGCGTCGAATGTCGGCGCGCCTCAGCTCGTTGTCCCAGTACACCGCTCGAAAGAACCGACGCGCTTTCATGCAAGGTCCTTTGCACTGGGGGGGAAACAGAGGGCCAGCACAGCCGAGCGGTCCATCGTCGAGACGAGCTCGGTACTCGCCTCGGCCCAAACCGGACGCGTCGCGGCCACGAGCACGGTGCGCATGCCGGCACCCCTTGCTGCCGACCAGCCGTCGAGTGAGTCCTCGAACACGATGCAGTCTGCTGCTCGGACGCCAAGCTGCTTGGCAGCCAGCAGGTAGCCCTCGGGGGATGGCTTCGGCGACGAAACCTGGTTGCGGGTGATCAAGACGCTCATCTGCTCCAAGACGCCCGCCGCCTCGAGCCAGATTTCCGGCGCGCTACTGTTCGTGACAACGCCCATGGCGATTCCGCGTTCCGCCAGGGCGCGAACCGTCCGAGTCGCGCCTGGCATGCTCACATCCTGCGCGGTCTGGAGCAGTGTGGCGACGGCGTTCGGTTTGGCGTCGAAGAGCGCTTGCTTGATGACCGCGTTCGCCCCCGGCAGGCCGATTTCGATCACTTCCGAACGGGGTTTTCCTTGGCGTACCGCGTCCCGGGCTGCGGCGGAAAACTCGATTCCAGCGTCACGGAATACCTGCTCGTAGGCCCGCACATGTAGGGGCGCCGAGTCCACAAGCACACCGTCCATATCGAAGAGCACGGCGGATGTAGTCATTTTTCATTCATCCGGGGATTAGGATATCGTATCGGCGACAAGAGGCGTAAATGACGAACCAGAAATTACTCGTGACCGGGGGCGCCGGGTACATCGGTGCGGTCCTCGTCCCGGAGCTGCTGGAAGAGGGGCATCATGTCACCGTCTTCGATGCCTTCTTGTACGGGACCGACCCGAGCTCCGATCCGATCGTTCACGAGCGTTGCGAGAAGATTCGTGGCGATATCCGCGATTTTGCCGCGGTCGACCAGGTGCTCGAGCAGGGCGGCTTCGACGCGCTGATTCACCTCGCTGCGATCTCGAACGACCCGAGCTCCGAGCTCGATCACGAGGTCACCGAAACGGTGAATCTCCGAGCAGTCGATCACCTGATGCATGCCGCGAAGAAATACGGAGTGGGGCGCTTCCTCTACGCGTCGTCCGCAAGCGTCTACGGCATCAAAGAAGAAGAAGACGTGACCGAGGAGCTTTCCCTCGATCCGATTACCATCTACGCCAAGTGCAAGGCGGAGGGCGAGAAGATACTCAACGGTTTGGTGGACGATTCGTTCGTCGGTGTGTCGGTTCGGTCCGCGACTGTGTGCGGCTACTCCCCTCGGCTCAGGCTCGACCTCACCATCAACCTCCTGACCGACCAGGCCCTGACCGATCAGCGGATTCGGGTCTTTGGCGGCGCTCAAATGCGACCGAATGTGCACATCCGCGACCTGACGGCCTTCTACCGCATGCTCCTCACGGCGCCCGCGGAAAAGATCTCCGCTCGCGCGTTCAACATCAGCCGGAGGAACGCCTCGGTCATGGACCTGGCCGAGATGATCCGGGACGAACTGGACTCCTCGCTGCCCATCGACACCGTGCCGTCCAATGATCCTCGCTCCTACCACCTCTCCGCAGACAGGGCGCGCAGGGAGCTCGGCTTCGAGCCTCGGCACGATTTGGTTACTGCCGTCCGAGAGCTCCGGGAGGCCTATCGCAGCGGACGTGTCTCGGACAGCGGGTCGAACATCTATCGAAACGTCGCGTGGATGAAGGCTCGCCCGGAGCTCTGGCGATCCGCCGCGAAGCTCGTTTCATGACTTCGATTCCATATGTCGATCTGATCAAGCAGAATCAGGCGCTGCGCCCTCGCATTCTCGAGGCGATCGATCGAGTGCTGGGCCATGGGCAGTTCATCAACGGCCCCGAGCTGAGCGAGCTAGAGCAAAAGCTGGCTCGACGTCTTGGCGTCGGGGACGTGGTCGGCGTGTCCTCTGGCACTTCCGCTCTCACCTTGGCGATGCGCGCGCTCGACATCGGCCCCGGAGACGAGGTCATCACGGTCTCCCATTCGTATGTCGCCACCGCGAGCTCGGTCTCCCTAGTCGGGGCCAGGCCGGTCTTCGTCGATATCGACCCGGCGACGGGCCTGATGGACCCAGCCTTGCTCGCCGCGGCGATTTCACCGCGAACCAAGGCTGTGCTGCCCGTGCACCTGGGCGGCGTTCCCTGCCTCATGGATCCGATTCAAGAGCTCTGCAGGGCACATGACCTGCACCTCATCGAGGACTGCGCGCAGGCGATTGGAGCCACGCATCATGGTCGCAGCGTGGGCTCGTTCGGTACGGGTTGTTTCTCTCTGCACCCCTTGAAGACCTTGTCTGCCTGTGGAGATGCGGGCTTCATCACGACCAACGATCCGGATCTCGCCGAGCTTCTTCGACGTCTCAGGTCTCTGGGCCACCGAGACCGGGACCACGTCGATGTGCCAAGTGAGAACGCTCGACTCGACACGCTTCAAGCTGCGATCTTACTCACGAAGCTTCCGCATCTCGATGACTGGATCGCGAGCCGCAGGCAGCACGCCGCCGCGTACCAGACGGCATTGCGCCCGTTCTTCGAGCTGACGAGCGTCACCGAGGGCTCGGAGCCTGCATACAGCGCCTTCGTCATCCGTCACGACGAACGCGATGCCTTGATCGCACACCTGGCATCCCGGGGCTTCGACGCCAAGGTCCACTATCCGCTTGCGATTCATCAGCAGCGCGCCTTCGAGGGAACGAACCGCACGAAGCTCCCGAATACCGAAGCTCTGGTCCAACGCATCGTGAGCCTACCGGTGACGCCCGAGCTAGAGCCCTCCGACAGGGACGCGCTCATCGAGATCTTGATCGACTGGAGTCGCAGACATGCGTAGCGTCGAAGCAGACAAGAAGATCCATTCGATCGAAAGCCTGCAAGCCGAGAGGGCACGTCTTCGCAAAGCAGGAAAGACCGTCGTTCAGTGTCACGGCTGCTTCGACATCGTGCACCCGGGACACATTCGTTACCTACGAATGGCCCGTAGCCTCGGCGATGTTCTGGTCGTAACCGTGAGCGCGGACAACGTGGTGATGAAGGGGTACGACCGGCCATACATTCCCGAAGACCTGCGTCTCGACAACTTGGCCGAGCTCGGCTGCGTGGACTATGTGGCGCTCAGCGAAGACGAGTGGGCCGGCCCGGTCCTCGAGTCCATCCAGCCCGACATCTACGTGAAGGGGCGAGAGTACGAGTCGAAAAACGATCCACGTTTTGCCAAAGAAAAGAAGATCGTCGAGGCCTACGGCGGCCGCGTGGTGCTCGGTTCGGGAGACGTCATCTTTTCGTCCACCGAGATCGGCAGGCGCAAACGCAATACGCTGGACATGGAACAGCAGAAGATCCAGCGATTCTGCCAGGTCAACGCGATCAATCCCGCCCGGCTCAAGAACGCCATCTCCGCCTTCTCCGACCTCAAGGTCTTGGTGCTCGGTGACGCGATTCTCGACCAGTACGCGCACTGCGAAGGCGCGCGCGTCGCGTCCGAAAGCCCGATCGTATCGGTGAAGCCGGTCAGCGAGGAGTGGTTCATCGGGGGCGCCGGCCTGATCGCGCGTCAGGCAGCCGTACTCGGCGCCAGACCGACATTCGTCACCTGCTGCGAAGAGGACGAAGCATTCGGACGAATCAGGAGCAGCCTGGAACGCTCCGGCGTCGAGGTGCACAACCTGCCGGCCCCAGGACGCAAGGCTTACACGAAGACGCGGTACCTGGTCGGCGGCAAGAAGGTCTTCAAAGTCGACCGAGGGAACCCGGCGCCGATTCCCATCGAAACCAGCGACGAGCTGATTTCGATGCTTCAGGAGCGGCTCGCAGCTCACGACGGACTGATCGTGACCGATTTCGGGTATGGTCTGTTTGGGCCAACGCTTGCTAACGCGATTCCGAAGCTCGCCGAGCATTGCGGCAAGCCGTACTTCGCCGACGTAAGCACCAATGGGCAGGCGAACATCCTCAAGTTCAGCAGACCGCAGCTCGCAACGCCGACCGAAGACGAGCTTCGGTTCGCCTTGGGTGATGCCGAGAGCGGGCTTTCGAACCTGGCGAGTCGCTACTATGCCGCCAGCGGTGCCCAGGGGCTCATCGTCACGATGGGTCGACGAGGCTCACTCGGCTTTCATCCGCCCAGAGGCGAGGGCGATCGCTTGAGGACCGACTACCTCCCGGCCTTGGAGATCAACGAGGTAGACGCGGTCGGAGCTGGAGACGTGTTTCTCACGGGGGCGAGTCTCGCGCAGCTCTCGGGGGAGCCCCTTCCGGTTGGGATGTACATCGGTAGCTCACTAGCGTCGATTTCCGCCGGGACCCTCGGCAATGAAGGCGCGTCTCTTCCCGACCTCTACGAGTTCTTCGAGCAGCGTGCGGAGCTGGCTGGCGAGTAGCGATGCGGCGAGGGCTGACCAAGGAACGCGTCCTCATGACCGTGGGCTTCGTTCTATCCGCGATCCTTGCGTTCTACTTTCTACGACGCATCGACCTGAGCGAGCTCGGTCCGACCCTGGCTTCGGTCAACCTCTGGATCCTCTCCTGTTGCTTGCTGACAAAAGGGACAGTTTTCTCGCTCGGTGCCTTGCGTAGCAAGGTATTTCTGAGACCACTTCGGCGCTACAGCTTCGCGGAGTGTTTCACTCCGGCCGTCGCCGGGTACGTCACCAACAACATCTTCCCCTTTCGGCTCGGAGAGCTGGTTCGTATCGACCTTCTCGCTCGGGCCGGCGACATCTCTCGCGGTTCTACCGTCGCGGTCGTGGCGCTCGAACGCCTGCTCGACCTGATCTCGTTCTTGATCTTGTTCGCGGCGGTCGTGCCGCTTCTGGCGATCGACGTCTCGGGTGATAGTCGTCTCGCCTGGGCGCTTACAGCGATCATCGGCACGCTTCTCGGCGTCGTCTGGTTGGTCGCCAACCCATCTCGGTTTCCCGGAATCGTCGTGTTCTTCTCACGCCCTCTAAGCCCGAGGGTGCAAGCCTGGGTCTACCAGAAGTCACAACGCTTCGTCGATGGCTTCTCTGCGCTGCGTTCCAGTCGAGCCGTCGCTCAGGCCTTCGCGCTCACCTTTGTGACGCGCCTGGTCGGCATGCTCACGATCCAGTGCTGGCTCTGGGCTTTCGGGCTCGATCTGCCCGTGTACGCTCCGCTCATCGTGACGGTCTTCCTCTCGATCGGCACCATGATTCCGTCCTCTCCAGGCTTCATCGGCACGTTTCACGTCGCGGTCGCCTACGCACTTGAGCTGATGGGAGTTGATGCCGGCATGGCGGCTTCGGTCGCGATTGCGGGGCATTTCATGGCCACGGTTCCATGGACGGTCATCGGCCTGTTCGTCAGCCTTCCGGCCATTCGGAGCGTTTGGAAACGAGGTCCCGGGGCGAGCCAGCAAGTCGAAGGCGTCTTCGGCGCCCAGTAGCCGCAGACAAGTGCTCAAATTGTTGGTAACACTGACGCTCTTGACCCGTTCAGGGTGGTACCTATGAATGGCCGGATGTTGCGGGAAGGGCTTGCGAGCGATTTTCGACGGGTGCGCGCGCAAACCGAAGCGCTCGTTGCGCCGCTGTCGGCAGAGGATCAATGCGCGCAGAGCATGCCGGATGCGAGTCCCAGCAAATGGCATCGGGCGCACACGACTTGGTTCTTCGAGACCTTCGTGCTGGCTCCGGCCGGCATTCGAGGCCTGTCCCCCGAGGCCTATGCCATCTTGTTCAACAGTTACTACAACGCAGTGGGCGAGCAGTTTCACCGGCCTTCGCGCGGGCTGCTGACGAGGCCGAGCAGTGACGAGGTGGGCGGCTACCGCGAACGCGTGGACGCTGCCGTCGTCGAATTGCTGCAGAGCGACGTCGATGACGAGACGGCGACACGCATCGAAGTCGGTTTGCACCACGAACAACAACATCAGGAGCTCCTCGTCACGGACATCAAGCATTTGCTGTCCCGCAATCCGCTAGACCCGGCGTACGCCCGCGACGAAGCCCTACGCGAGGATGCCGCTTCGGCGCCCCCAATGCGTTGGTCCGGCCGAGAGGGCGGCATCGTGAGCATCGGCTCTGAGCCGGCGCGCTACCACTTCGACAACGAGGGCCCGGTACACGATGTCCTGCTGCAGCCTTTCGAGATCAGCCAACGCCTCGTCAACAACGGCGAGTACCTCGCTTTCATCGAAGATGGAGGCTACGATCGCCCTGATCTTTGGCTGAGCGCAGGCTGGGACCAGGTGCAGGCGCGAGGCTGGCGGTCCCCCCAATACTGGCGCTGCGATGCCGAGGGCTGGACCGAGTTCACGCTCTACGGGCGCCGGCCGCTTCGCGATGCGGAGCCCGTCGTACACCTGAGCTTCTATGAGGCCGACGCGTACGCTCGTTGGTCCGGCGTTCGACTCCCCACGGAGCAAGAGTGGGAAGCCGCGACTGCCGAGCCAGAGCGTGCGCCACTGTGCGGTCGCGCGTGCAAGTTTCATCCGGGCAATGCCAGCCCCTACGGCGCTGCTTGGCAGTGGACGAGCTCAAGCTATGCGGGCTATCCGGGATATCGGCCCGCGCCTGGGGCGCTCGGTGAGTACAACGGGAAGTTCATGTGTAACCAGCAAGTGCTGCGGGGTAGCAGTTGCGCAACGGCCGCGGGGCATGCGCGCAGAAGCTATCGAAACTTCTTTCCACCGGAGGCTCGCTGGCAGTTCAGCGGCATTCGGCTGGCTCGGGATGGTGGTTGAATCGATGATTGCATTTGGTCCTTTGAGCACTGAGGAGCGCGTCCGCGTTCTCGACCTTCACCCCGAGCTTGGAGACTTGCGGCAGGAGGCAGCCGATGGGCTGCGCCGCTCGCAAAAGGCGCTCCCGTGCAAGTACTTCTACGACGCCTTGGGTGCGCGGCTCTTCGAAGCGATTACCGAGCTTCCGGAGTACTACCCGACACGCACCGAGCTCGGGATCATGAGCCGCTCGGTTCACGAGATGGCTGAGGCCATTGGCTCGCACGCGACCCTCGTCGAGTTCGGCTCCGGTGTTGGCCTCAAGACCCAGAAGCTCCTCGACGCGCTGATCGATCCCAGCGGTTGCGTCCTCATCGACATCAGCCGGGCTGCACTCGAGGCATCGGCCTATCAGCTCGCGGACCGCTACGAGGACATGGAGGTCATCGCGGTTTGCGCGGACTACACACAGGCCCTGCGTCTCCCGCGTCCTCATCGTCCAAGTGCCCGAACGGTTGCGTTCTTTCCTGGCAGCACGATTGGCAACTTCACCAATGATGAGGCGGTGAGCTTCCTCGGACGCGTGCGCGAGCTCGTAGGCCAGGGTGGGGGGCTGCTCGTCGGCATCGATAGAAAAAAGGACCCCGAGGTCATCGAGGACGCATACAACGACTCGCTAGGAGTCACCGCTGCGTTCAATCTGAACATCTTGCGTCGGCTCAACGAAATCGGCGCTAACTTCGACCTCAGCAATTTCAGGCACCACGCTCCATACGTCGCAAGCGAAGGCAGAATCGAAATGCGCCTGGTCAGCGAAGTCGATCAGTCGGTGCGCGTCGGCAAGACGCAGGTCTCACTGTCCGCCGGCGAGCACATCGTCACCGAGCACTCCCACAAATACGACCTCGACCAGTTCGAGGAGATGGCGCGCGCTGCCGGCTTTCGCCTCACGAAGCAATGGAGCGACCAGCGCGACTGGTTCAGCATCTGTTTCCTCGAAGTGGACGAGAGCTAGCGGCGGGATAGCTTCGCGGCCAGGTCGAACTGCGCCGAGTAGACGGTCGAGCTGTACTCGAAGCTCTCGTTTCCGTCGGTGTAGGTCAGCTCGAATCGGTAGGTTCCGGGTGTCGCGGCTTCGCCAGAGGGTTCCCTGAACTTCCCGAGGTTGTCGATGACGAAGGGGCGATTCTTGCCCGGGGCGATTTGCACCGAGTCCATGCGGCACTTGACGTCGTGGAACGGTTCGTAGCCCTTCTCCCAGGCGTCTTCCTTCTTGCGCGCTCGGTAGAAGGGCGTTCCGCAAACGGTCTTCAGCCAGATCGTTCGCTTCGAGTTGTTGTGGACTCGGGTCTTCACCTTGTCTGAGAGAGTGACCAGCGACGGGCGGGTCTCGACCAGGATGTCGCGCGCCTCGGTTTGCACGACGCCTCGGCAGCCCTTCTTCGTCCAGCGGTGGCTCGAGGGGCACTCACAGGGCGTGCAGGACTGGCATCGCTCATTGGGCGGGCACTGCGGGCAGCCGACGTAGGTCCCGCGCGAGCCTTCGCACAGCGCCTGCACGCTTTGGCCGCGCCGAAATAGCTCGGGCGGCTCGCTCGTCAGGACGCACGCGCCCTTGAAGCACTTGCCGAAGGGCTTCTTGCACTCGAAGTCGCAGGTCGCGAGCTCCTCTTGGCCGCGGCACTCGGCGAGCTGCTTCTGGTAGTCGAGCAGGTACTCTTCGTTGACGGCCACGCCGCATTTGCAGCCCTGTGAGGTGCAGCTCGTTTCGACGACGCCGCAGGCATCGCCCTCTTCGCACGCTCGGTGCGCCGCCGCGATCTCGATGCGCTCGATGCGCGGCTCGGGCTCCTCGCAGCCTAGTAGCAAGACGCCGACGATCGCGACCCAGCAGAGTGAACCCCGCTCCCCCATGAGATGCGTCCTACCGAAGGTCGCGCCTCATGGCAAGAACGGGGCCTGTTCCTGCCGCTAGCTAGAGGGCCTGGAGTCGCGCGATTCGTTCTTCGAGGGGAGGATGGGTCGCCATCAGCTTGAGCATTCCCTCGCCGCGGATACCAAATGCAGTGAGGTTGTCCGGGAGCTGTGATGGAGCGTCTCGCATCGCCTTGAGCCGGTTGAGCGCGGACGCCATGGCCGCGGAGCTTTCGAGATCGGCTCCTCCCGCATCCGCCCGGAACTCCCGGCGCCTCGAGAACCAGGCGACGATCATGCTGGCGAGGACGCCAAACGCCATCTGAAGGCCCATGTAGATGAAGAATCGGCCTCGCTCGAACTGGCTGGCGATGATTCGGGAGACGAATAGGACGAAGGTATTGAGCACACCTTGGATCAGCGTGAGCGTCACCATGTCGCCATTGGCCACGTGGGAGATCTCGTGGCCGAGGACCGCTTCGACTTCCTGTTTGTTCATCAAGCGCAGTAGGCCGGTGCTGACGGCCACGAGCGCGCTATTGCGGAACATGCCGGTCGCGAACGCGTTCGGATCCGCCGCATCGAAGATGGCGACCTCGGGCATGCCGATTCCCGCCTTCTCCGCCTGGCGCTGTACCGTGCTGTACAGCCACTCCTCCATCTCGTTGGAGGGTTTCTCGATGACGTGGGCCCGCGTCGACCGCTTCGCGACCCACTTCGAGATCGCCAAAGAGAAAATCGAGCCTCCAAAACCGAAGAGCGCACACCAAATGAGCATGGAGACGTAAGGCGCGTTCGGCGGGATGATCCCCAGCGCGGTGAGCACCGCCATCGCGATGCCCGCCATGAGCAGAACGGCAAGGTTGGTCCCTAGAAACAATAGAATTCTCAGCATTCACGTACTCCTAAGCCCGGAACTTAAGACTCCTGGGCTCCTCCGACAACTACGGTGGACATGGTTTACTTATTCTGTCCGCTCCGGCTAGTCAGCGGTCAGATCCTCGCGGAGCGCCTCCCGCTGGGGGCCCGAAAGCTCGGTTTCCGCGTCGATTCCGGGCATTCCGATGCCGATGGCCGCAGGCGCCTCCTCGCCGATGCAGAACGAAAGGTACTGCACCGAGGAGAGGCGATCATCACCCACCTGCCGCGGGTCCCAGCTGGGCCTCACCAGGTCGCCGTTGGGTAGCTTGGCGTAGATGTGCTCGTTCATGCCGAGCCAGGCGCGCAGATTGAGGTCCCGCGCCGCCTCGTCGTCGATGCCGACCATGAGGGTGCAGCCGATGGTTCCTCTCGGATGAATCAGCTCGTTGTAGGTATCGATCTCGTGCGCGATGTCGTCTTCTTTGACGATGCGTTCGATGCGCATCATTTCTTGGACCTGGTAGAGCACGGTTTCGCGATTCTCGAAGAGGAAGGTGAAATGCTCTCCGACGAGGATGCGGCGCACCGACTTCGCCCGAAGCGCAGCTGCGCGAATGCGGTCGCGTTGCTCGCCATAGGTGACGTAGTCGAGTACCTCGGATCGATCGACCGGCTTCACTTCGATTCTCCTTCGCGCTGGTCCCCGGAGGCTAACGCCTTGGGGACGTCAAAGCCATCCTCCCGATAGGCGCGCGCAAGAACTGACATGGGATGCATGGGTTTCACCCCGGCGTGCTGCTGAAATTGAATCGCGGCCAGGGGGCAGTCGGTGGCCCAGATCTCCGCGTCCGCTTCTTTCATCTCGTCGAAGGCCTTCTGCCCGACGCGAATCGAGTACTCGAAGCCTTCAACCGTCATGGCGTGCGTGCCGTCGTGTCCGCAGCATTCCATCACGGTCGTCGGGCTGACCCCTGGAATCTTGCGAAGCAGATCTCGACCCTTGAAGCCGACGCCCTGCGTTCGGAGATGGCAGGGCGCGTGGTAGGCGACCTTGTCGCCCGGTGAGCTCTTGAAGTCGGTGTTGAAGCGCTCTTCCTTGCGCAGCGACCAGACGAACTCGCTCGGATCCGCCACGGCTTCCGCCAGCTTCTTGGCGCGCTCAC
>Ga0316189_10004630_pt1 | contig 13213 bp, 7 predicted proteins | sample LowCovwburrow_MG_FD_204930 | JGI IMG/M metagenome (GOLD analysis project Ga0316189, IMG submission 204930) | Coastal sediment microbial communities from Maine, United States - Lowes Cove worm burrow | ecosystem: Environmental > Aquatic > Marine > Coastal > Sediment | place: USA: Maine... | reverse complement strand
GAACCACCACCCGTGGTTACCTCCTTACCCAAAGGATTTTCGCCAAGGCCTAATACCTTCGCGGCAGTTTCGTTGATGATAACATTTATGGAGTCGGCACCAAATTCTTTAGAAAAATTCCTTCCGGCAACCAACTGCATACCCATAGTCGGTATGTAATTCTCGTCGATGTTATAAACTGGCATTCTTCTAACGAATTGACCATCTTTAGAAATCATGGTCTGATTATTATCGGAAAAACCGGCAGGAGCAAAAGCCGATTGTGAAATAGATTCCACCTTGGGGTTTTTAAGTAGTTCATTTTCAAAAACCTCTTGGTCATTACCTAACTGGTATGCCTCCCGAATAACGAGCAATTGATCTCTCTCATAACCAATATCCTTATTTTGAATATACTGCATTTGTTGGTTGACCACCAAAGTAGCCAATATCAATCCGGCAGAAACCACAAACTGAAAAACTACCAAACCACTACGGACACTGCTATTATTGTTTCCTCCTAGAAACTTATTTTTCAGTGCCGAAATCGGCTTAAAAGATGATAAAAAGAATGCCGGATAGCCCCCCGCCAAAAGGCTGATTAAAAATGTCAAAAGTACTAGCGATACTAAAACAGGGGGTTGCCACAGGAAATCGAGTTGTAGTTCTTTCCCGGATATTTCATTGTAAAACGGCAAGGATACCAATACCAAAATAACGGCGAATACCATTGCCATTTGGGTCGCAATAAAAGATTCTGACAAAAATTGATAGCGCAATTGGTTTTTATTGGACCCCAAGACTTTGCGTATGCCAACTTCTTTAGCCCTTTTTGCAGCTGTAGCCGTGGAGAGGTTCATAAAATTGATACAAGCAATCAGCAACATAAAGATAGCTATAGCGCTAAAAATGTAAACATATTTAATGTCCCCGCCCTGTTCTAGTCGGCTATAGGCCGAGTTATCGGAGTATAAATGAATATCCGTCAATGGAAAGATTCGGAGCCCTAATTGGTTTTCCTTCGTAAATTCTTCGAAAGGAACACCCATTTTTTCCTGCATTTTAGACCCTATATATTTCTCAATTATGTAAGGTAGCTTCGTTTCCAGGTTTTTGTAATCAGAACCCTCTTTCAAAAGTAGATACGTAAAAAAATCACCTTTAAACCAAGAATCGCTTTTGGCCTCATCGAGCCCTTCGATGGAAGCAAAAATATCAAAGTGGAAATGTGAGTTACGGGGAACTTCGTCAATGACTCCCGTTACCCTAAAAGGTTGTTCTTGCCCTTCCAAAAAGAACAATTGACCTATGGCATTGGCTGCGCCGAAGAACTTTTCGGCTTCGACTTTGGTGATTACGGCTGTATTCGGTTCTAGAAGAGGATTTTGGGTGTCTCCATCAATAATAGGAAGCGTGAATACATTGAAAAAATTAGCATCCACAAAAGCAAATCTTCCCTCACGGTATGCCTGATTATCTACGACGATTCTCGGTGTTCCGAATCTCCGAATACGGGTAGCGTCTAGTACTTCAGGGAATTCTTCTTTTAAGGTTTCCCCAACAGGAGCCATAATGGAACCCTCCTTTATTTCCTCGCCATTGACTTTCGCCCTAAAAACCACATTGACGATTTCTTCTGCCTTTTCATTATAGCGGTCGTAGCTTAGTTCATCGACTACGAAAAGCATAATAATCAAACAAGAGGCTATGCCTAAGGCGAGCCCCACAATGTTGATGGAAAATATGCCCCTATTCTTTAGAATGTTTCGCCAAGCGATTTTAATGTTGTTTTTGAACATAGTTCTCGTTTATGATGATGTCTCGGCAGCTATAGGGGATCATTCGCTACGCAAACTTTTTACCGGATTTACAATTGCTGCTTTGATACTCTGGTAGCTTACCGTAACTACAGCCACTACTATGGCCAATAAAGCAGCAATTGCAAATATGCCCCAACCCATTTCTACGCGATATGAAAAGTCTTCCAGCCATTTGTTCATGGCAAACCATCCTACAGGTAGTGAAATGAGTATGGCAATGCCCACTAATTTTAAAAAGTCTATGGTAAGTCGATATGATATTTGACCTACACTTGCGCCTAGTACTTTTCTAACTCCGATTTCCTTGGTCCGTTTTTGAGCGTTAAACGCAGCTAGGCCAAATAATCCGAGACAGGCTATGAAAAGGGAGAGAATGGTAAATGTGATAAAAATTTGGCCCAGACGCCGTTCTGCCTCATAGGTGTTATTGAAGGACTCGTCCATGAAATAATAATTAAATGGTTGGCCTGGAGCGATGTTATTCCATGAAGATTCTATACCGCTCATCGTGCTCGAAATATCTGCCGCGTTGATTTTTACGGCCATCGAACCTGAAAAATCACCTATGAACATACTCAAGGCACCAATATTCTCTCGCAGGGATTCAAAATGAAAGTTTTTGACCACACCTATTACTTTGTAGAAGATGGGGTTTTCTTCCCCAAGATCTCGAGAAAGTCTTAGGCCCAATGCATCTTCAGCGGATACTCCTAAAACTTTAATGGCTGATTCGTTCAAAACGATAGATGTTGAATCACTTGGAAATTGGCTGTCAAAATCCCTTCCTGCAATGAGTTGCATGTTTAAAGTGGATAGATAATCGTAATCCACTGCCCATGTCTGCATGTTCAAGGCATCTTCCTGGCCAGCAGCTCCTTCCTTAAAAAAGGAAGTGTTGCTACGTGAAGATGGCGTTGGAAAATAACTGCTCAAAGACGCATTTTGCACCCCACTCAGTTTTTTGACTTCTTCCTTCAAAGATTGAACCTGACTACCAACACTGTATACATCGTTGATAATCAAAACTTGATCTTTTGCAAAACCCAAATCCTTACTCTGTATAAAATTTAGTTGTTGAAATACCACCAGGGTGCTAACAATTAAAAAGACCGATATTGCAAATTGAAAAACTACAAGGGAGTTTCTTATGTTACCTCCTCCTGCACTCGTTGCCCCATTTCCTTTCAGGACCTTGACAGGTAGGAATTTTGACATGAAAAATGCTGGATAGCTTCCTGAGAATAAGCCAAGGACAGCCACAGAAATCAGTAGAATCAACCAAAAAAATGGATTGGAAAAAGGAATCGAAATGGCTTTTCCTGAAAGCTCATTGAAATATGGGATGGCGATGGCTGCTATAACGATTGCAACCAGAAGTGAAATAAATGAGATAAGCCCTGATTCGGTCAAAAACTGACGAATTAAGTCCGATCTATTAGAGCCCAAAGTCTTGCGTACACCAACCTCTTTGGCTCTTTTTAATGAATGTGCCGTTGACAGATTCATAAAATTAACGCTGGCCAAAACAATCAGGAACAGGCCTATAAATGAAAGAATATAGACATTCTGAACACTGCTGTTTGAGCTAAGTTCGGTCTGTGCATTCGAGTGCAAGTGAATATCGGTCAATGCTATGGTCTCATAATACACATGATTACCCGATGCCTCGAAATCTTCTAGTGTTACGCCCGGATAATACTTTTGAACAAACGGAATCAGATAACTTTCCACCATGTCTTGCAAGGGAGATTGAAAGTCTACTATATTGGCATTCGGCGCCAACTTTACAAAAGTGAAATAATTGTGACTGCCCCATTCAGCTTGCTGTGCATCTTCATAACCCGACATCGCCATAAAAACACTATGATCCCTCAGCAGGGAATTTTTTGGCAAATCATTGATTATGCCCGTTACGGTATAGGTGTCAGTATTGTCTAAAGTAAGACTTTGCCCCAAAGCATTGTCAATACCAAAATGCTTCTCCGCCGCCTTTCGAGTCATAACCAAGGTATTCGGTTCGGTCAATGCAGTTTTTACATTTCCGTGTAACAAATCAATGCCGAGCATGTTGAAAAAAGTTGAATCGGCATAAGCGACATTCGTTTCTTTGGTATTCTTCTGGGTAGCGGTCTTTCGTATGAGCATACTACCCATGTTGCGAATTCTGGTTACCTGCTCTACCTGTGGGAAGTCATTTTTTATCGCTGCGGCCATGGGTGCAGAAACTTCGGCCGATAGACCAGCCTCACCACCAAATTTTATATCCGCATTGATTCTATGGATGCGATCTGCGTCGGCAAACATCTTGTCGTAACTCAGTTCGTCGTAGATATATAAAGAAATGAGAAGGCCCCCTGCCATGCCGATGGCAAGTCCGAAGGTGTTTAAAAAAGTATAAAAGGGTTGCTTCTTAAGACTTCTCCAAGCTATTTTAAGATAATTTTTGAACATGATTACATTTTTTGATAATGATGATGATTTTTCTATTTCATTCGGTTCGTAGACTTTTTACAGGGTTCGCCAATGAGGCTTTTATACTTTGATAACTTACAGTAATAATAGAGATAGCCACGGCCAAAAAAGCAGCCAGAAGGTATACCCACCAAGGAATGTCTATCCGATATGAAAAATCCTCCAACCATTTATTCATAGCATACCAGCCAACAGGTAGGGATATTAAAATGGCAATACCTACGAGTTTTAAGAAATCGATAGTAAGCTTCGTAGATATCTGGCTTACGCTTGCACCCAACACTTTACGAACGCCTATTTCTTTGACCCGTTTTTCAGCATTAAAGGCTGCAAGACCAAATAATCCTAAACACGCTATCAAAAGGGAGAGTAACGTAAAAATGATAAAAATGTCACCCAACCTTTGCTCGCTTTGATAGGTATTATTAAAAGCATCTTCCATAAAATAATAATCAAAAGGCTCACCAGGTACGATTGTATTCCAAATACCTTCTATACTAGCTATTGCATTGGTAAAATTACCGGCCTCAATTTTTACAGCCATGGCATAGGCATGATCACCTAAAGAAAGACTCACTGCATCGATATCTTCTTTTAGGGATGCTATATGAAAGTCTTTCAATACTCCAATAATGGTAAAATACTTTGGATTCCCAGAATCAAAATCAGGTGTATATCGCTTGCCAAGGGCTTCTTTTGGGTTTAATTTCATTATCCTTACCGCTGCCTCATTCACAATTATAGCCGTAGAATCACTTCCGTAATTTTTATCAAAATCACGCCCCGCTACCAGCTCAAAACCCATTGTAGAAACATAATCATAATCAACACTCCAGGTCTGCATGCTTATCGCATTTTCTTGATTGGTTTCCCCCTCTTCTGAACTAAAAGTGGAATCACTTCGACTCGATGGTGTAGGGAAAAAACTACTTAGGGTGGCATTATTTACAAAACCCAATTGTTTCACCTGTTCTTTAAATGAGATTACTTTTGGTCCTGCGGTAAACACGTCATTTATAATCAAGACCTGATCTTTGGAGAACCCTAAATCCTTCCCTTGTATGTACTTCAATTGTTGGTAGACTACCAAAGTGCTCACGATTAGAAAAACCGAAATGGCGAACTGAAAAACAACAAGGGTGTTTCTTATTTTTCCGCCACCCACACTATTTTGGCCTATGCTTTTCAATACCTTAATGGGTTTGAAGCTCGACATAAAAAAGGCTGGGTAACTACCTGAAAACAACCCTAAGACAATTACCGAAACAATCAGAATCAGCCAGAAAATAGGACTTGCATATGGAATGGAAATATCTTTATCTGCCAAGGTGTTAAAAAATGGCAGTGCTAATATCGAAAGAATAAGGGCAAGCGCTAAAGATAGGAAAGATATTAATCCTGATTCTACCAAAAACTGGCGCACCAATTCTATTTTATTCGAGCCAAGTGTTTTTCGAACACCAACCTCTTTAGCCCTTTTTAGAGAGTGGGCGGTGGATAAATTCATAAAATTGACACTGGCCAAAACGATAAGAAAAATTGCTATAAATGAAAGAATATATACACTTTCCATATCATTGTTAGCACTTATTTCTGCCACCATATGCGAATTCAAATGAATATCAGTTAAGGGCATAGTGCTATAAATCAAATAATTACCTGAGGTCTTGAATTGTTCTTCGGTAATGCCGGGCATAAACTGCTGCACACCAGGAATTACATACTTACCCAAAAACCCACGTAATTGTTCCTGTATATCAGCAGCATTGACCGTAGGTATTAGTTTGATAAAAGTTTGATAGTTATTGCTGCCCCAATTGACCACTTTAGCATCTTCATATCCTTCCATTGATTCAAAAATAGAATACTCCCGTAAAAATGAATTTTGTGGTAAATCATCAATAACTCCTGCTACAGTATAGGGTTCTTCATTGTTCAACATCAGGCTTTGCCCTACAGCATTAGCTACTCCAAAATGCTTTTCCGCAGCGGTTTTGCTCATTACCAAAGTATTGGGATTCTTTAAGGCAGTTTTCGAATCTCCTGCCAACAACTCTACTCCAAACATTTCAAAAAAGTTTGCGTCTACGTAGGTGGTCTGTTCTTCTTTAACATTCGTTTGGTCATCCATTTTGCGCACCAGTGCACTTCCCCGTGTTCTAAAGCGCGTAACTAGTTCAATTTCAGAAAAATCATTTTTTAGTGCGTCTGCCATAGGAGCGGGAGTTACAGCAAACTTCCTTGCATCTCCACCAAACTTAATATCTCCATTTACTCTATGAATGCGATCGGCATCAGCAAACATTGTGTCATAACCCAATTCATCGTAGATATACAATGAAATTAAAAGTCCGCCTGCCATACCAATGGCAAGTCCAAAAGTGTTTAGGAAAGTAAAGAAAGGTTGTTTTTTAAGACTCCTCCACGCGATTTTTAGATTGTTTTTAAACATGATACACGTTTTTTGATTTGATGATGATTGATTTAGATTGATGAATAAACTCCCTTTTATACCATGGGCCCCATAGCTCGATTTTGACTTTCGGTTACGATTTGGCCATCGAACAAGTTGATAACACGGTGTGCGTAATGTGAATCACGATCGGAGTGCGTCACCATAACAATAGTGGTACCTTCTTGATTCAATTCGGTCAAGAGGTTCATAACCTCGATTCCGTTCTTGGAATCTAAGTTACCTGTTGGCTCATCCGCTAGAATTAATTTGGGGTTCGTTACTACCGCTCTTGCGATTGCCACACGTTGTTGTTGACCACCCGACAATTGATGTGGAAAGTGCTTTTCCCTATGGGCAATCTTCATTCGCTCCAAGACCTTTATTACTTTTTCTCGACGGTCGCTTTTTCCCATCTTAAGGTAAATCAATGGAAGCTCAACATTCTCAAAAACCGTAAGTTCATCGATAAGGTTAAAGCTCTGAAAGACAAAGCCCAAATTGCCCTTTCTCAATTCGGTGCGCTGCCGCTCTTTGAGTCCGCCTACTTCATGACCTGCGAATTGATAACTGCCCTCTGTGGGATTGTCCAACATTCCAATAATGTTAAGCAAGGTAGATTTACCGCAACCCGAGGGGCCCATAATCGCGGCAAATTCTCCATTCTCAATTTTCATGTTCACTTTGTTCAACGCCAAGGTTTCGACTTCTTCGGTACGAAAACTCTTTTTTAAGTTCTGAATATGTATCATTTCTCGATTTGATTTTACTTGTTATTAATTAAAGACTTCCAAATTCTTGATTAGTGACAGTTATTGTAAAACTATTTTCTCCGCTTCACCAAAATTGTCGTAGTTGCTTGTAATCACTTTTTCACCGGCTTCTAGGCCTTCTAAAACTTCATAGTAACGCGAATTCTGTTTTCCGATTCGGATATTTCGCTTCAAAGCTTCATCTCCATCTGAACCGACAACGAAAATCCATTGGCCACCAGTGCTCTGAAAGAAGCTTCCTTTGGGCAAGAGTAGTGCATCACTAGATTCACCCAATTGTAATTTGATATTATAGCTCTGACCGGTACGGATAGTTGCAGGTTTATCTTCGGTAAAGACAAGTTCTACTTCAAACTTTCCGTTATTCACTTGAGGGAATACTTTTCGTAATCGAAGTGGGTATTCTTTGTCGTTTCGGTCTAAAACTGCGGTCAAATCTTTCACGACCCGGTCAAGATAATGTTCATCTATGTTAGCCTTTATTTTGTAATCGGTAAGTACATTGATTTCCCCGATGCGTTGGCCTGGTGTAATACTTTGTCCGATTTCGGCATCAAGAAACCCTAGTTGACCATCGGCAGGAGCTCGAACATTCAAGTGATCCAGGCGCTGATAAACCATACTTAGTGTTTTTTGCATTCGATCCAAATCGGCATCCAGACCTGTCAATGAGGTTTCACGAAGATTATCATCGTTCTCTGTCTGTAACTTTATGATTTCATATTGCTTTTTTGACAGCTCATAATCTTCTTCGGAGGTCAAGTAGATTTCTTTTGAAATCAATTCGTCTTTGTACAGTGCTTCATTCTGTTCAAAATTTCTTTTTGAACGTTGCAAATCCATACTAGCTGTTGCTAGGGACCTTCTGCCCTCGACTTGGCGCGAATCAAAACTAATTTTCGTTGAACGTAGGTCGTTCTGCTTTAGGGCCAGATTACTTTCGCTGGTCATAATCTGCTCATAAAGATTAATATTTTCCAATTTCAGAATAATATCACCTTTCTTAACGGTGGCTCCTTCTTCAATCAATTTTTCACTAACACGCCCACCTTCATAAGCATCCATATAAATAGTGGTGATGGGGGCCACGTTACCATTGATCGTAATGTAGTCGTCAAACTTACCTTGTGTAACATCGGCTACCGAAAGCTTTTCTTTATCCGTTCTGAAAGTAGAAACGGAACTTGAGAACAGCAATTGATATCCCACAAATAGTAGTAATAAACCAAGGGCAATGTAGCCGTAATGTTTTGGCCGTAATCCTTTTTTCTTTTCTAATTGTATGTCCATTTTATATGTCCTTCTTTTAATTAATGACTTAAAGGTTTTCTTTTGATCTCTCGATACGGCACTCCTACCTTACCATCAATCGGGGGATTGCAATTCGTATAGCTTAGGTCTCGTTTTTCGTTTGCCGTGCTTTGAATTTTTCTCATCTCCATATTTTTTTGGCCTGGTCTCAATTATCGTATTGATCTATACCGAATACAGGTATCCCCCTGTAAAAACTCAAGGTGCTTTTATTAACTTCGGAACGCAATCGAACTTGCAGGTTTTCGTTTTGAGCACGCGCATAAAAATTTTTCGCAGTGTACAATTCAATTCCATTGATAATCCCTTTTTCATAACGCTTTTGGGCAATAGTGAAAGCCAAGCGCTGTGCTTCCATGTTTTGAGCGCTTTGCTCCAATTCAACTATAAGCGAGTTATGGTCTTGTACTAATTGTTGAATGGTTTGAAAGAGCACCTGTTGTTGCACTTCAAGATTGTTTTCTTGACGAAGTTTTTCGATTTTAGCTTGTTTTATCCTTGAGCGGGCCGACCAACGATTACTTATTGGTACGTTTAGGCTCACCCCGATAAACTGAGAGGTATTGTCTCTGAACTGATTTCTAAATGGCAGGGTATTGCCCAAAGTATCCCTAGTGGTTTCAAAATAACCTGTACCGACTCCTCCGAATAAGCTTAGTGCCGGATATAGTCTTCCTCTTGCCACACCCACTTGCTTTGTAGCGGCTTGGGTTCTCAATTCTTGGGCTTTGATCAAAGGAACGAATTCACGTGCTTTTAAATACACCGAGTCCGATTCCATTTTCATGGTTTCATTGGTTTCATTGGTTTCAACCAACTGCGTGATATCTAAACGTATTTCTATATCAGCGGTATTCTCTAAATTCATTTCTTGAATCAATACCAATTTTGCCGCTGCAAGTTGATTTTCACTTTGTGTCAAATTCAACTCATCGCCCAATAGTGACGATTTCGCTTCATAAAGATCTGCTCCAGCCATCAACCCTAGTTCGATTTGCTTTTCAACCAATTGAAAATTGGTTTTGGAAACATCTAATTGTTCATTGGCAATAGCAACCAACCCTTTAAAAAAACGAATGTTATTGAATGCTTGCATTACACGAAACGCCAATAAATACTTTTGATGCAAGCTTTCCTCTTTTGCAGCCTTGTATAAAAATTTAGAAGCCTTAATTGCATTTATTTTCTGAAGGCCTTGAAACAAATCAACTGACCCTTGCAGCGAATATGGGTTCGAGAAGAATTCTGTAGTAATGATATTATTGGTAAAAGGATCTGTGCTTCTACCAAAGTTAATCGTATAACTGGTATTAGCATTAACTTCTGGCAATAGATTACGAACCGATTGTCGGTAATCTTCCCTACCCGCATCTGAAGTATAATTAAAATCTTTTAGCTGCAGGTTATGCTCCAAAGCGTATGCTATACATTCATCCATTGTCCATTGCTCTTGGGCGAAAAGACTCGTCCCAAAAATGAAACATAAAATAAGTTGTATCGAAAATATTAACTTCATAGTTCTATGATATGCTAAACTTTATAACCACAGCCGTGCCATAAACTTAAATTACTGTATATCAGTTTTTTAAAAAAATTAAATGGTTTACAGCCCGACAGTACTGTAAAATACTTGTACAGGTGTTGTCAAATATATTGACACATTGTAAAAGTTCTTGATTTCTAATCGTAGTTTTAAAAATAAAATAGTTCCCATGAAATGGGCATCTGAAGCTGAATAGTATCACTTCATTAATTAAATGGAATGTTTTTTGGTACGGCAGTGAATAACAAACCATAGTTATGTTAAACGCGAAAATTCTCGTCATAGATGACAATAAAAGTGTGCTTAGCGCATTGGAAATCTTACTTCAATTTGAGTATAAAATGGTCCAAACGATCTCAAATCCGAATCAAATATCTTCCTTTCCCGATTTAGTAGATTTCGACATTGTTTTATTGGACATGAATTTTTCCGCAGGTGTAAACACGGGGAACGAAGGGCTTTACTGGCTTCGGGAAATCAGAAAAAAAGCACCACAGATTTCAGTAATCATGATGACTGCCTATGGTGCCGTAGATTTAGCGGTGAAGGCCTTAAAAGAAGGTGCTACCGATTTCATATTAAAGCCCTGGAATAACGATAAACTTTTAGCGACGGTAAAATCGGCATACGAGCTTCGGAAATCGCGCAAAGAAATCAACCAACTCAAACAAAAGGAAAACAGCCTTAAACAGTTTATCAATCAAAAAAGAAACAACATTATCGGTGAATCAAGTGCCTTAAACGCAGTACTAAAACTTGTGGGAAAGATTGCGAAAACTGATGTAAACGTTTTGGTCACCGGTGAAAATGGAACAGGAAAAGAATTGATAGCTAGAGAATTGCACGGTCTTTCACATCGAAAAAACGAGGTTTTCATCTCGGTAGACATGGGCTCAATCTCTGAAAACTTATTTGAAAGTGAGCTTTTCGGACATCTAAAAGGTTCTTTTACAGATGCCAAGGATGACCGAGCAGGAAAGTTCGAAGCAGCGAGCGGAGGCACCTTATTTTTGGATGAAATAGGAAACCTTTCGCTTCAGACCCAAGCAAAGTTATTATCAGCCATACAAAATAAGACCATTGTACGTGTAGGTTCAAATAAGCCTATTCCAGTTGATATTCGATTAATATGTGCCACCAATGAAAATTTGGATAAAATGGTTTCGGAGGGACTTTTCAGAGAAGATTTGCTCTATAGGATAAATACTATTTTGGTAGAAGTGCCCCCCTTAAGAGAACGGGGTGACGACATCTTGATTTTAGCTGATTTCTATCTCAATAAGTTCGCATCAAAGTATGGAAAACCTAGGTTGAAAATTAATCAAGATTCACAAGGGAAATTGCGATCCTATCGCTGGCCAGGTAATGTAAGGGAATTATTGCACACCATTGAAAGGGCAGTCATTCTATCTGAAGGAAATGTCTTGAAACCAAACGATTTTTTATTGAATTCCAAAACTCCTGTAGTTGCAGAAAACCATAAAATCACATTGGAGGAAATGGAATTTCAGATGATTTCGAATGCCTTGTACCAAAACGACGGCAATTATAGCGCAGCGGCCGAGCAATTGGGAATTTCACGTCAAACCCTATACAATAAGATGAAGAAAAAAAATAAGTATTAATCAAAAAAAGTCTATTGAACGCTCAATAAACTTATAAACTCTTTTTTCATCAATATTTCGAAAGAGTTTGACGCCTGTTCTTGAATCTTAAACTATGGTAAGCAGACACATTTATTTACAGTTAATTCTACGTATTGTGTTGATTTCGGTCACCGCCGGGGGAATAGCTTTTTTATTTTTTGATGCCCAATACGTGCTATCCGCGCTTTTATTGGTGCTGCTTATTTTGCAGACCTCTTTCCTAATACATTATGTAAACCAAACCAATCGAAAAATCGCCTACTTTTTCGATGCTATTAAAAATGAGGATTTTACTTTACGTTTTCCGGAAAAATTAAGTGTGAAGTCATTGGAAGAACTGAATCACAGCCTCAACATGCTCAATTCAATGATTCAAGAAATACATTTGAAAAAACAGGCCCAAGAGCAGTACTATCAAGAAATATTGAAACAGGCCGATATCGGTATTCTTACTATAAACCCAAAAGGGCATATTCTTTATGCCAACCCTACGGTCGAGAGACTGCTGAACTACCATCCATTAAACCATATCAAGCAGTTAAACCAAATCGACAAAAAACTCTACGAACAATTTGCCGATCTTAAACCTTTTGAAAGTAGAACCCATCAGTTGGTAAACGAGCGTGAAAAAATCGAGTTGGCGTTAAAATCAACGACTATAGCCATAGATAACCAGTCGCTACTTTTAGTCGTCATTCAAGATATTCGGAAAGAACTCGATGAAAAAGAGACCGACTCTTGGGTCAAATTGATTCGTGTACTCACTCATGAAATTATGAATACCATTACCCCAATCACCTCTATTTCAGAGTCCGTATTGAAATATTTCAAAAAAGGAGAAAAGGTTTTATCGGAAGATGAGTTTGCCAAACATCATATTCAAAGTACTGTGAAGGGTCTGGAAGTCATTAAAGAGCAAGGCAACAATTTAATGAGCTTTGTACAGTCGTACCGAAAATTTCTAAGTGTGCCTGAACCGGACAGACAGCTTATTTCCGCTCAAAATCTGTTGGAAAAAGTAGCGCTTCTTATGGGGAATAACAGTGTAAAAATTGAGTTGATTATAGAACCCGAAAATCTTGAACTTTTCATTGACGAAAAACAGATTACTCAAGTTTTGGTAAATCTTGGCAAGAATGCTAAACAGTCTTTGGGAAATCAAGAGGATGGAAAAATCAAATTTTTTGCTGGAGTCGATGAAAAAAATAAGAAGTTCA
>Ga0316189_10004629_pt1 | contig 13214 bp, 10 predicted proteins | sample LowCovwburrow_MG_FD_204930 | JGI IMG/M metagenome (GOLD analysis project Ga0316189, IMG submission 204930) | Coastal sediment microbial communities from Maine, United States - Lowes Cove worm burrow | ecosystem: Environmental > Aquatic > Marine > Coastal > Sediment | place: USA: Maine... | reverse complement strand
AAAGTATTTTTTCGACATCAACTCATAAGTCTCGATGGCCGAATCGAGATCATTCAAGTGGATACCGATGGAAACACGCATCAACATATGTTGCGGTCGTTCAGCAATCTGTCCGTTTAATTTTAAGAGATAAGAACGTTCCAAGGTTTTAAAACCGAAATAGTCGTAGCCAAAATCACGATTATAAATAATTGTCGAATCCAGTTTTTCTGAATTTTCCATGATTACGTTGTAAACCTCATCCGATAATAGTGGTGCTTTTTTCCCTGTTCTTGGATTTACATACAGATAAAGGTCTTCCATCGTTTCAGAAAACGATTTTTTAGTATTCTTGTGCAAGTTCGAAACGGAAATACGTGCTGCCAACTTCGCATAATCGGGATGCGTGGTCGTCATCGTAGCTGCGATTTCTGCTGCCAAATTATCTAGTTCAGAAGTGGTTACGCCATCATAAAGCCCTTCGATAACACGCATAGCCACCTTTAATGGATCTACCAGACCGTTGAGGCCGTAACACAATTTTCGTACTCTGGCCGTGATCTTGTCGAACATGACCAATTCTTTTCTTCCATCTCTTTTTACTACATACATTTGGCTACTTTTTTTTTGGCGGTTAGTATTATTAATTCATCGTTATAACCTACAAGATTCTTAAACCTTGAAAATCAAAATATAGGTCGTCATGTCTTTGAGGATAACACCTGTGAGACAAGATGATTTATCAATTTCTCTAAACAAATCTATTTAGTTAAAAATCAGCATCGAAGCTGATTTTTTGTGCGTCTTCGTCTTTATTCATAACGCCTGCTTTTTGGTATTCAGCTACTCTTTTCTCAAAAAAGTTTGTTTTTCCTTGCAGGGAAATCATATCCATAAAATCAAACGGATTCGTCGCATTGTAAACCTTCTCACATTCCAATTCAACTAAAAGTCTATCCGTTACAAACTCTAAATATTGGGTCATCAATTTAGCATTCATCCCAATCAAACTTGCAGGCAGAGACTCTGTAATAAATTCTCTTTCAATATTCAAGGCATCTACTAAAATTGCAGTAATACGTTCTTTAGGCACTTTGTTCATTAAGTGTTTGTTATGCAGATGTACGGCATAATCACAGTGCATACCTTCATCTCTAGATATTAACTCATTGGAGAAAGTTAACCCAGGTAAAAGCCCTCTTTTCTTCAACCAAAAAATGGAACAAAAAGCTCCTGAAAAGAAAATACCTTCAACTGCTGCAAAGGCAATCAAACGCTCAGCAAAACTCGGAGATTCTATCCACGCCAGTGCCCAATCTGCTTTTTTCTTAATTGCAGGGAAGTTCTCAATCGCTTTAAAAAGCATGTTCTTCTCTTTCTCGTCTTTAACATAGGTATCGATTAAAAGAGAGTACGTTTCAGAATGGATATTCTCCATCATAATCTGAAAGCCATAGAAAAATTTTGCTTCTGCATATTGAACTTCACTTACAAAGTTCTCCGCAAGATTTTCATTAACGATTCCGTCAGAAGCCGCAAAGAAGGCCAAAATATGCTTAATGAAATAACGCTCGTCATCGTTCAGTTTATTGTTCCAATCATTTAAATCTTCACTAAGGTCTATTTCCTCTGCTGTCCAGAAGCAAGCCTCACATTTTTTGTACCATTCCCATAAATCGTGATGTTTAATCGGAAAAATTACAAAGCGGTCATCATTGGCTTCCAAAATAGGCTCTAAGTCTACGGACATAATCAATCTGTTTTAAAAAATTTGTGTGATAGGGTGAAATTCCCCCGTGTGCTGGGTTAACAAAGATGGAAAAAAACGGATCAAGTTTAAGGGTTGTTTTATGAATAAACTCATAAAGTTTTTAACATCTGATGTTGAAATGTGCGCTCGCAAGTTATGTTCATTGACCTCGGACCCAAATGAGATTTAACTCAAAATTTACATTGAAGTTGAACAGAAAAAATTAAACCAAAAAGTATATTTAGAAACATACTTTTTGGTTTAATTTTTTGGGCTTTTAAATTTGGGAAATGACCGCCGACGTCACTGCGAAAACCATAAGCTTGTATACCTATGGCAGGCGATGAATTGGAAACGGCTTTTACACAAAAAAAACCTAGATTTAGAATAGCCATATACTCCTTGCGCATCAACTCCCGCGGCCAATACACCCGCATTGTAATTAGGAAGCGACTACGCTCAACAGATTTTTTATGCGATTAAACAGCGCTTATTTTCTGTTCTCAGAAATAGTGATTGTGGTCATGGTCATTCCTTCTAAGATATTTTATTGAGTTTGTTTTCACTGTCGTTCGGTGGAGTGGCTCTATCTTCTTTTTTTGTGAACGAATATGTCGAGATGACCGAGATTAATTTCGATGGCCTTGGAAAGATCTCCTAAGAATTTGTTTACCAAAAAGCCGAGTATAAGAACAGCTTCCAAAGCAACGAATATTAACGGGTTTATGCCCTGAAATATAGCAAAAATGGGCTCGGCCAACAGAAATGTTGTATTTGGCAAGAGTGCTGCAATTAGTAGTAATGAAATTTTCATAATTTTGATTTTCAGATTAGTTATATATTAATTTTTGTTTTGAGCAACTACGGCCGCTTGGTTTCTAAAGGTGATATGTTCACCAATTAAACTCTCGGTCAACTGTTCTATTTGCGACCTAATAATGGCCAACTCTTTTTGCATTACGTATTGGTTTTTCTTTAGGTTTTTTATGGTCTCTTGTTGTTCTTGTATTCCCTTTATCAAAATTGGTATCAGCTCAGCATAGGAAATTGCCAGTGCGTCTTCGCCATCAATATTTTGAACCAGTGAGGGATAAATTCTTTTTACATCTTGAGCTATAAGGCCGATACTTCGTCCTCTTTTTCTTTGATTTTTAATTAGATAACTGACCGGTTCTAGCTGTAGTATTTTTTGTAAAGTGTGTTCTTTTAGGGCTCTGACATCTTTTTTGTTCCGTCGATCTGATTCTTGCAGATAAGCACCACTTACTCGGTTAAAAGATGTGTAAAACTCTCCATAACCGTATATATTCAATGGCTTGGTGCCCAGAGATAGTTCAACGTTTTTGCGCTCGATATCCATCTGGTCTGTAATCTGCCGGTTGGGGAAAGTCGTTTTAAAATTATATGTTGTTGAAGTAGTATCGCTAGAAATAGCAAATACCATTTTATCATTAGAAAAATCAATCCTGTTTAGTGCCAGTTCATCTTTGACCGACTGTGCGCTTAAGCATGCCACTAGAAAAACTATTATGTTAGTAATAAACAGTTTCATCTGTATACGTTTTATTGTTTTATATTTGGTGCATCAATCTGCGGACAGGCAGGTGTAATGCGCCACCAAAAATTTTAGTTGGTATTAACATCTTATATGGTTCGATTTCATCGATTTATGTTCGAAAACCCTCAAAGGTTAACATAGTTTCATTTTTTGAATATGTTTAGGGGGGAGATATAGGTAGTTATGATAGTCAGTAGAATTCGTTCGACTACTTATCTGAGTACAAGATAAAACAAGACCCTTGACAAAAATTTAAAATTGTGTAGTCTGAGGGAATCTATGTAAGATTGGTAATAATTTAATGCGAAAAAGTACTAAAGAAGTTTGCGTTAGCCGCATTTTGTGTTGGGCGAGAACTTAGAAAACGTAGCCTACCTATACACCGCAACCGGTCAGGTATTCTGCGTTGCCGTAAGGTATTTCATAGAAAATGTGGAAGGTAATCGGAATCTTTAAATTTTGAATCCTGATTCCGATAATTGTTTGAAGACCGCTTTCGAGAGAGCCTCCGGGAACTAAAAAACCTGTAGGTAGGTAATTATAGGTATAATTCAGGCCGATTTCGCAGTTGACTTTTCCATCTATGATAAGGCTGTTGCCCGCCAAAGTGTACAGGCCAAAATCTACATTAAGGCCTATACCTCCACGAATAGCATACCTAAACCATTTGTAGAGATGTGCGTAACGCTCGTACACAAAAGCCAAACTACTCGGCACTAACCCCTGTGATTCTATAAAAACCCGGTTTTTCCTTTTGACAATTGTTTCTTTGTCAGTGTTGATATGTTTCTAGCTTTTCAGGGTTTCAACGCCCGAAAAATAACAAACATCCGTTCTACCCTATTTGAAGGTGTATCTACCCGAGTAAATAATCTTTTTGCCTTCGGTATTGCTGGGTGCTCCTGCGGTCAAATCGAAACTGAAATTATTTTCGCTTAGCTTGATACCCGTAAAACTATCGGTGCCATCGTAACCTAAAACTCGCTGTAATCCAATACGGTCGGTTTAGCATAAAATACTTACTTAATAACGCTCCGGAACAGAGATGGTTTTATTTATAATCTGGTAAGATTTACTACTTCGTTTTAAGATTTATATACCAATGCTGTCATTACCATACATAACGCAACGACCAATATGGCAAAGAATACCCAAGTAGTACCGTCAATTTTTTTCAATAATGCCATGTTGTTAATTTTTTTTTGTGTTTTCTATTTCCTTTTAAAAAAAATAAGGAGCGTTGATTTAGCTTTTTAAGTTTTCAATTTTAGTTCCCCCTTTTTGTTATATACTACCTTAGATTTAGTTTTTCCTATATCGAACGAATCCCCCGGGGACAAATCGTCGGAGGAGAAGAAATGAGCCTCGGGGAAAATCTGTTTTTCGGTGAACATAATTACCGAGGTATTTTCTTTAGGAATTATATCGGCCCCCTGTATTTCATAATTGCCTCTTAGAAGACCAATATAGAATTTACGATTGGGGTACTTTTTTTTTAACAGCCCCTTATCCATTTTTTGTATCGTCGAGAATAGTGCCATGTCAGTCACTTTATTCGATTCGGAATCGACGATAAGCACAACCTTAGTCTCTTTGGTGCTCAAGGTTTGTGCTTGACATACACCAATTATCAAGAATAAAATAGCAGGTATGAGCATTCCGATTTTCACTTTGACTTTCTTCACTGTTAATACCTTTTTCAAAAATAGGTAAACATCTAGTTTACATAGAGCACATATGTAACAAGGGATGGAACATATGTAACATAAGAGTGAAGTTTGGAAGAACTTCTAAGGTAGGAGCTTGGATGCCCAGCGGTTAAAATAAATACCCATCCCTCTCCGTAATCAAATACACTTTTGTCCTGAAATTATGGGAGGCATGATTTTTCACTTGAACCTTTAACGCTTAATCACGAATTGTTATTCGGTATTCTGAAGAAATTCAGAAGGTGTCTTTTTATACGTTTCCTTGAAACATTTAATAAAGTAAGAAGGCGTATTGAATCCCACGATATAAGCCACTTCACTAACCGACGTATCAGAAGTTTTTAAAATGTGTAAAGCTTGCTTCAAACGCTGTGATCGTATGAAGGCTGTAGTTGAGAGGCCAGTAAATGCAAGTAACTTTCGGTGTAGCTGCATACGGCTCATACCAATTTCTCGGCAAAAGAATTCAGTGTTAAAGTGAGGGTTCGCCAAATGATTGTCTAAAACCTGCTGCAAGTGGTTAAGGAAAACCGCATCTGTGGGCGAAACTGCAATATCCTTGGCCTGTAATATCAATTCTTGGCTATAACGATACCGCAATGCCTTTCTTGTTTCGATTAGATTTTTGATGCGGGTCTGTAAAACTCTAAGTTTAAAGGGCTTTTTGACAAAATCGTCTGCCCCTGATTGTAGCCCCTGCAACTCGTGTTCCTCGTCTACACCTGCCGTCAACAGAATAATGGGGATATGGCTAGTACGCTCGTCGGCTTTCAAGGTATTGCAAAGTTCTATGCCATCAACAATAGGCATACGAACATCGGTAATAATGATATCTGGCACAAGCTCCAAAGCTTTTTTAATACCCGCTTTTCCATCGTTGGCCTCATATATCCGGTATGTTTTTTTCCATACGGATTTTAAGAATTCGCGAACTTCCTTTTGGTCTTCAACAATCAAAAGTATGGGTAGTTCATCAAGATTGCCGTTTCCTTGGGAAAGCTCAGGTGTCAAAATTTCTGAATCGATAACAGCAGTCTTTAAAGAGATTTCTATATCATCGGATGTTTCGGCATTTTTCAGTCGTTCTGCATTTGGATCGGTAATAGGTAGGTCAACTTGAAAATTAATGATGTCGCTTTCTTCAATCCGTACCACTATTTTACCCTTATAAAGCCTTACAAGCTCCTTTACCAAAGAGAGCCCTACACCGGCACCTTCCGCAAATTCATCCTTTTGATAAAATCTGTTGAACAATTTTTCTACGTCGATATCTGATTTTTCAAATACCTTATTTTTAACAATGATTCGCAAGTGGTCTTCTTGGCCAAGTGCCTTAAATTGACAAAAACCACCTTCCTGCCCGTATTTAAAAGCGTTAGATAACAAGTTCGTAATGATTTTCTCCACCGCATCTTCATCGTAAAAGGCCCTTTTCAAATCTTTAATGTCGATTGCATACTCGATATTTTTCTGCATTGCTTCGTATTCAAAAGAAGTAGCCAACATCCCCAGAAATAGTCCAAGATCACCTTCCACAAATTTGAGTTTCAATTTTCCTCTTTCTAGTTTTGCCAAATGCAAAAGTTGGTCGACTAGAGCAACCAAACGCTTGGTATTACGTTTGATCATGGAAAAATTCGCAAAGTCGGTATCCGACAGTCCACCCTCATTTAATTTGGCATCTACAGGGCCAGAAATTAAGGTAAGCGGTGTTCTGAATTCGTGTGATATATCGGTATACAATTTCGATTTGAGGTCATTGAGTTTTTTTAACCGTAGGGCCTCTTCTTCTTTTAACTTTAGGTCGAGACGCAGTCTCAATCGCCATTTCATATAGCCAAATACACCACTTATTACACCTAAAAATAGTAGCACATATAGTATTTTGGCGAAATTTGTTAAATACCAGGGAGGTGCAATTGAAAATGTGTAAGTCACTGGGGTTTCGTTCCAAGCTCCGTCGTAATTACTTGATTTTACTTGAAAGTGATAATTGCCGGGCGGTAGTTGGGTATACCTTGAAAAATTGTTATTATCCGATTGTACCCAGTCATCATCGTAATTGAGTAGTCTATATTGAAATCGATTCTTTTCGGGAAGCGAAAACTGAAGACTAGAAAATGTAAAAGAAACGGTATTTTGGTCATGTTGTAACTCCAGACCATCTTCAAGTGCAAGCGTTTTGTCAAAAACCGTAAAACCTGTAATTGTGGTTTTGGGTAGAAAAGTATTTTCTTTTATGGTATCTGGCTTGAACCAATAGAAACCATCCAACCCACCAAAATAAAGGTTGCCTTCAAGGTCTTTAAACGAAGCCCCTGTATTGAACTCCGTAGCCAGACCTGCATAGTTTGTATAGTTGGTAATTTCGGGGGATGATTCGAAAGTAGCGCTTGGTGTAAACTTGGTAATGCCCTTGTTTGAACTTAGCCAAAGATTTTTATTTTCATCGGGCAGAATGGCGTAGATTACATTATTGGCAAGGCCCTGTTCAGTCGTAAACGCCCGAAATTTTTCGTTCTTGGCATCGAAGATATTTAGTCCTCCTCCATTAGTGCCGATCCACAGCAGGCCATTTGAATCTAGAAAAAGTGATTTGATGTTATTATTCGAAATGGAGTTTTCGCCATCATTTTGTCGATAGGTCGTAAACGTATTGTTCTTTATGTTTAAAAAAGAAATACCGTCTGATTCGGTACCTATCCATAAATTACCCTTATCATCAGAAATTATTGTCCTGATATTATTACTGGGGAGGCTATTTTTGTTTTTTGGGTCATGCCGGTACTGTCTGATTTCACCTTTGATTTTGTCGAACTCAATCAAGCCCTCCTCTCGTGTACCTAACCAGATACGCCCAAAATCATCTTGATAAATCGACCAAATTGTATTGGCCGATAACTGCTTTTCCGTTTCCGGTGAAAAATGTATGAATTGCCCATCGGCTTTCTTAATATTTAAGCCACCCCCTTGTGTCCCAATCCAAAGATCGTTGTCTCTGTCGACCCAAAGACTCATGATACGGTTTGAAGAAACAGTATTTTGAGTTTGTGCTTCGGTCTTAAGGGTCAACCAACTATTATTGGCCGGTTCATATCGAGTGAGGCCCTTACCCGAAGTACCGATCCAGACCGAGTTATTTTTGTCGACTGCAATTGCACGTACGACATCGATATTGATATTTTCAGGAGTTTCGTAGTTGGTTAATGAATTGAACTTTTCTAAGTATTCATCGTAATAGCTAATGCCAGCACCATCGCTGCCGAACCATAGGGTGCCCGAATAATCTTCATAAATACAAAGAATATCATTATAGTGTAATGCCTTCGGATTATGCTTTTCGGCACTGAAATGAATAATTTTACTTTTATTGAAGTCAATGAGGTAAAGACCTCTGCCATAAGTTGCTACCCAAAGCCTATTTTTCGAATCTGTGAATAAATCTGTAATATTCAGATCTATAGGGAGTGGGTCTGAAAAGGCTAGTTCAGAGATACGATGGAAAACAGTACTTTCTTTTTCTCTAAAATAAAGCCCGTTGCCAAAGGTGCCGATCCATTGCCTACCGCTATTATCTAAAACGATATCACTAAAATTTTCATGAGCTGACTCAGTGTTTTTGGTATTTGATACGACTTGACTAACCTTTTTGGATTCTGCGTCGTATTCAAGAATTTTTCGATCTGTTGCTAGAACCAAATTGTCGCCAGCATTTTGAATCAGATTGTAGATAGTGCCGTTCACTTGGTAAGCATTGACTACTTGTTCAGGGACGTTCTTTCCAGGCCTCAGAACATAAAGCCCCTCTGAATATGTACCTATCCACACATTAAAAGCATCGTCTTGGTAGATTACGCTGGCATCAGCGATTTGAGGAATCGGCTCAAAAACTTGGCTTTTAAAATTGAACTTATGAGGCACCTTATTCATAGGTATGATCCATAGGTTGCCTTGCCTATCAGTATATACCTTACCTAAATTGCTGTAATCTGGTTTTGTGATGTCTGCAAAGGTGTAGGGAAATACAGTAAACTGTCTTCCGTCGTATCGGTTCAAACCGTCTTGAGTAGCAATCCAAAGGTAACCGATGCTGTCTTGTGTTATCGATATAGCACTATTCTGAGAAAGGCCTTCCTTCACCGATAATTGTCTGAAGGTAACCTGTGATTGGGAGAAAAGAACATATAATGGAGTTAGCCAAACCGATAAAATCAGAAGTCTTATGCAGTATGCCATGAATTTATGGATTTTCATATCGGAGAGGTATAAAGGTTCCAACTGGGGTCCTGAATCTTGAAACATAGTACTATTCGAAAAAAATCAAAAAAAAACCGGAAATCTATTTTTCCGGCAAAATCGAACTTTTTAATTTGTTTATGATACCGCCAAACCGTACGACCCTTCTGATGTATCAAAATTGATAAATACTACAATGAGCGCTGATTCAGGTAGTTCCCCCGAAACCTATAATCGAGCAATCACCTTATACCAACAAGTTGGTCAGGTGCCTCAGTAGTTCCATCAGACGGACTGTAAACATGCTATATTTCATTGCCTGTTGCCTAGAGCCGTACCTTTTGGATTGGCAGTTTCATAAAATTGTAAGAATGTTCCCCATAAATAAATTCATATTCGTTTTGGTATACTTTTCAATTTTTTTCAGTGTTCAAGTCGACCGTTATTAAGTATTTAACCGATTAGGGGATTATAAAAATAAACAATTTCTTTACAAAGCTCACTATTCAGTACTATAATAATGAGCTCTAACTACATCAAATGTAGAAAGTTACGGTGCCACTATTTTGTAATTTTTTTCGTTCTTCATAATATGTTAATATTCACTTACTTCTTGTGCGATAAAACTTCCTGATATCTCGATAGTCTTTCCTTCAAAATTCCGTAAAGTTATATTCAAATCACCATGTAACAGCTTATCGTCAAACGCGGAGATATGCACAAATCCATAATCTGCAAAAAATGGCTGCTCGCCCAAGGCGTTTATATCAGCAAAGCCAAAAGCACCTTCGCTATTGGCCGATAACCCCGCCGCCTTGGGACTAACTTCATAGTTGCCTTTCAAATCGTCTGGATTATCAGTATGTTTTGCAAGCAAAAAACCCATACTATGGTCGGTGGTTGCTTCGTTTTGGTCAAGTTTTAATTCAATCCTAACAAGCTGTTTTCCTCCGCTTACTGAATAAACTTTCTTATCAAAAACTATATGTCCAGTGAGTATCTTGTCGAAAGCACCGGTAGCGGATAATCGATAATCACCATTTTCAATAGGTGCAAAAGGTAGTTCATCTGCCACACCTGTGTTTGAAATAAGAAATAATGGCACTAAAACCCAAAGGCCTAGTTTACCAGTCTTTACGATAAAGTGTAATATGACGTTATACATTTGGTATTAGTCTTTGGTTTTTTCGTTTTGGTTATCTCGGGTTTGCTCGAAGGCAATATCTTCATTGGGTTTTTCTCCTAGAACAATATCATCAATAATCACGAGCTTGTGCCTTCTTTCGGTTAGTGCCGCTAATACCAATGTTATAACCAATAAAGTAAACATGATCAAACACTTTTTCATTTCTACTGTTATTAGTAATATCGTTTGGAGGTTTGCTACAAAAATCTGGGACACCAAACAATACCGATTAATTTCAATTCTAAAGTAGCCTGCCGGTGCCTATGGTCATTGCTCTTATGTATAAATGGTGCCATTTTCTGTATAAATGGTCGCCAGGTCTTAGGGTGTGATACACTCGTCCAACAAATCTTTTCTTTTAATAAACTTGGTTGAAACCATGAAAACAATGTTGTTCAAATCCATTTTTGAGACTTTTCATACCAACTATACTTTAAATGCCTCCATCGGCACATTTTTTTTTTCATGTCAACCTAATACCGCTAAATTTGGTTACTTTACCTTAAAGTAGAAACATATGTTAGAAGCTGTAATCGTAGACGATGAGATAAAAGCACTGCAAAGTCTTTCTTGGGAATTGACCAACTTCAGTGATGAGATTAAGGTCGATGCCTCATTTACCGACCCATTCGAGGCCTTGATCTATTTGGAGAAGAATACCCCGGACTGTCTTTTTTTAGATATTGAGATGCCCACTATGGACGGCTTTCAATTCATTCAGAAATTGACGAATAAGAATTTTCCGGTGGTCATTACCACGGCGTATAACCAGTATGCTATTAAGGCACTTAAGAACGAGGCCATCGATTATCTTCTAAAACCAATTGATACAGATGATCTTAAAGATACCATAGTCAAAATCAGAAAGCACAATGCAAAAAACTACACCGCAGAGCGATTGGAGAAAATACTTTTAAATTTCAATTCCAAAGCCAAACACAAAAAGATTACCTTCAACACCGATGGGAAACTGGTATTTTTAGATAGCGAAGAAATTCTCTATGCCGAATCGGACGGAAATTACAGTACCATATTTTTAACCGATGGACATAAAATAGTGCTGACCAAAAAACTAAAGGAAGTCAACGAGCTGTTACCCAATGACTCGTTCTTTAGAATACACAATTCTTATATTATTAATCTAAACAAAATCAAGGAATTTTTGAAGACCGATGGATACGTTGTTTTAGAATCTAACCACAAGATTCCCGTTTCTAGGCAAAAGAAATCCGATTTTTTGGATATGCTATAGCGCTTCATGCAGTCCCAAATTACATATAACACAGTATCCCCCTCTATGTGTTCATTATATCTGGCGCCATTTTTCACGCCTTTTTTCTTTTTCATTTTTCTCCAGTTCGCTTCATCACAGTCTATTCCAACACATTTTAAGAAAACAATCGATAGCATAGTAGAGGCGGCACCTCAGACCTTTGCCGAAATACATTCTGTCTTAAGGGCGAATAGGACCGACACCCTTCTGATGCGTTATTTTGCCAATGCTTCCGCGAATAGTCGATATACTTCTGGGCAGAACTATGCACTCAACGAACTCGGCAGAACCTACCGTAACAAATCGCAGTACGGAAAGGCCATAAAATTACATGAGCAAGCGTTGGATATCGCAGAGAAAACGAAAAATTTGGAATTTAAGGTAGCCAGCCTAAACTATTTGGGTGTAGTCTACCGTAGAACATCTTCGATTCGAACAGCCATGGACTACAACCAGCAGGCACTTGAGTTGGCGGAAACGGTAAACAATCCTTCCGAAAGTTTAAAAAAGAGTATAAATATATCTAACAATTGTATTGGAAACCTTTATCAATTATTAAAGCAATATGATGAAGCCATTTCCTATTTTAAAAAATCATTGAATCTTGAAGCCGAATTAGGCAATACACTGGGAATGGCCATCAATTACCAAAATATAGGGGAATGTCTTGAAGAAATGGGCGATTTGAAAGAGGCCCTTGAGAACTATCGCACTTCTTTGGTCTACAACGAAGAGATTGACAACGACATGGGGCGTGTTATATGCAAGACCAGCATGGCGCAGATTTATCTGAAACAAAGCCGCATAGAGGATGCGGCTAACCTTCTTGAATCTACTTTACCAATGGCGCAGAAATTAGGAGATGGGTTTCTTATTGCACCCATTTACATTAATCTTGGGTGGTCGCAAATGTTGGCTGATCAATCTGATAAGGCAGAGCCAAATATTTTGGAAGGGCTAAAAATTGCCGAAGAGTCAAATTTACCTGGGCAAGCATCAAGAGCCAGTCATCTCTTATCAGAACTCTATCAAAAAAGGGAAAATTATAAAGAGGCACTATACTACACTACCAAGGCCCAAAAGCTTGACGAAGAAATTTTGAATGAAAATACCATTCGCTATGTAAACGATATTATTTATCGTTACGATTCAGAGAAACAGAACGCCCAAATAGATCAGTACGAAGTTGAGCTTCGAACAAAGAATACTACTCTGCTTATAAGTGGTATCGCGCTAGCGCTTTTAGCCGGTATTTTCTACATTTTGTATCGACAGTACCAGCTTAAGAACGATAAAAAATTGTTGACCTTGGAGCAAAGTATGCTTCGCAGCCAAATGAACCCACACTTTTTGTTCAATTCCCTGAATTCGATAAAGCTCTATATCATCAATAACGAACAGAAAAATGCAGTGCATTACCTGAATAAATTTTCAAAATTAGTCCGTAAAATATTGGAGTCTTCTTCGATGCGTGAGATTCCGTTGGCTGAAGAATTGGAGACCGTTGAGCTTTACATGAATAT
>Ga0316189_10004628_pt1 | contig 13214 bp, 6 predicted proteins | sample LowCovwburrow_MG_FD_204930 | JGI IMG/M metagenome (GOLD analysis project Ga0316189, IMG submission 204930) | Coastal sediment microbial communities from Maine, United States - Lowes Cove worm burrow | ecosystem: Environmental > Aquatic > Marine > Coastal > Sediment | place: USA: Maine... | reverse complement strand
CTGCAACGGGTCGATGGCCGGGTAAAGGCCTTCACTCGCCCGCTTGCGCGAGAGCACGATGGAGGCGGACAGATGCGAGAAGGTATGCACCGCCGCCGGATCGGTGAAATCGTCCGCCGGCACATACACCGCCTGGATCGAGGTGATGGCGCCGGCATCGGTGTTGGCGATGCGCTCTTCCAACTGCGACAACTCGGTGCCCATGGTCGGCTGATAACCCAGGCGCGACGGCATCTGCCCCATCAGGCCGGACACTTCCATACCGGCCTGGATGAAACGAAAAATATTGTCGACAAGCAGCAGCACATCGCGATGCTCGTCGTCGCGAAAATACTCGGCCATAGTCAGCGCCGCATGCCCGACGCGGAAACGCGCACCCGGGGGTTCGTTCATCTGGCCGAATACCATCACCATATTTTGCAGCACACCCGCCGCGCGCATGTCGCGGTAAAGCTCCTCGCCTTCGCGACAACGTTCGCCGATGCCGCAAAAAATGCTCACGCCTTCGTGTTGCCCGACCATGTTGTTGATCATCTCGGTGAGCAGCACCGTCTTGCCCACGCCCGCCCCACCAAACAAGCCCGCTTTGCCACCCCGCTCCAGCGGCATCAGCACATCGATGATCTTGATGCCTGTTTCGAACACTTCAGACTTGGTGGAACGCCGTGCCAACGGCGGCGGCGCCCGATGCACGGATCGCCATTGAACATCTGTTAACGCCGCCTCGCGGTCGATTGCGTTGCCGAAAACATCGAACATGCGCGAGAGAATTCCCTGGCCCACCGGCGCCTGCAACGGCCCCGACGTGTCCTCCACCGCCATACCGCGGGCGAGGCCCTGAGTGGGCGTCAAGGCAATGCAACGCACGTGACGCGCATCCAGTTGCGCCAGCACCTCGATGACGATCTGTTTTTCCGCCCCCGCCCTTAGCACCGTGTATATCGGCGGCAACTGTCCATCGAACCGCACATCCACGACGCTGCCGCGCACCGAGACGACTACGCCGGAATTTGATAAAAGGGGGATTTTTTCCATTTCCCTGTTTGGTTTCATAAAACTATGCCTTCTCTTCCTCCGACGAATTGGAGATCTCCGACGTTGTTGATGTTTCGTCGGGGACTCGAGGTAATGTCGCTCATGTCTTTTTCGTCATGGATTTGGTTCTTTCGTCTGTTTCTCGGCGACGGTTGCGGAAGCACCCGGCAAGAGATTCTCCCCTTCCTTCAGCGGTTGTGCCTGCCGTGCTTGTTCCTCGATAACGGTGGCCTCGCTGTATAAGCCGGCTTCCGCTTTCGTGGACACCACATCGAGTTCTTTATGCCACGCTTCAGCGGAGAACCGTTTCCCCTGTGCAGCAGCGTGCGCCTCTGCCGGTTTCCCCTCGAGCATGGTGACGGGGATACCTTCCGGGAAGACAACCTCCCTGGCCTCATCGGGCATCGAGATGCCATGTTCCTGAAAGGCACGTTTCACCAGCCGGATCACTGAAGAACGCACCTTCAACCAACTGTGTTCGCGGCCGTTCATCCAAAAGTAGACGCGCAGGTTGGCTGTAGACGTCCCCAGGCTATCCGCCAACACTGCGGGCTCGGGATCGTTCAGAACGGCAGGGTGGCCTACCAAGACCCTTCGTGCAATCTCCTGAGCCTCGTTGATCGCATCGTCGTAGCCGATGCCGACGACAAAGTCCTCGCGCCGGTTGGCATTGGTAGTGAAGTTGCTGAGGGCGCTCTTGTAAACGCTGGCGTTCGGGATCTGCACGAGATTTCCATCGAGGGTCATCAAGACTGTGGTGCGCATGTTCAACTGCTGCACGTAGCCGGTCACGCCGGAAATCTCGACCAAGTCACCGGTCTCAAGCGGTGGCTGCAAGCTGAGGAAGATGCTCGCCAGGAAATTCTCGGTGATGTCCCAGAATGCGATACCAACGATCAGGCCGATCAGACCGGTGCCGCCGACCAGCGTCAAAGCCAGTTGCGTCAGGCCGGAGACTCTCAGAATGAGATAGACGCCAGAGATGACAACGAGTCCACCCGCCGCACGCGCGATCACATTTTGCAGGAGTTTGGTCCGAATCCGTGGGCGCAGCAGCGCTTGGACGCCGCGAGTTGTCAGCAAGGCACTGCCCACCGACAGAGCCAGAATGAGCAGTGCAAAAACAAGGAAAGGTAGCGCGCGGATGAAGTCCCGCCATAGTAGCATTACGCCGCTCCACGCTTGGCGGAAATCCCATACCGACTGCTGGGTCACCTGCAACCGGTTGGCCACGGCGACAACGTCCTGCGTTTTGTGCGCCAGATCGCCAGCCCATTTCTTCAGCTCATCTGACTCCACCTTGCCATTGAGAAAGACGACGCCTTCCTCGACCCGGACTTGTGGGTCGTTGAACCAGTCGGTGGCATCCAGAACACGCTGGAGTCGCTTGCGGATCTCTTCATCGTGCGCGACGGGTTTTACGTCCACCTTTGCGGGTGTCAAGGAGAGCTCTTCTTTGGCGGGTGCGGTCAGCTTCTGTGCTTCGCCGGCCTTGCCGACGGGTTCCTGCGCCATGACAGTCAATGTCAGCACGCAGCACAGAGAATCGAGAAACACTGCCCTCAGAAACAGGTTATGACAACTGCGAGGCAATCGCTGCGCAGGAACACTCTCGCTCGGAACTGCTGGATCGAGGTGCCTGCTTCGGTACTTGTCGACCAAAGTCTCGATGTGAGCGCCGAGCTCGAACCGCATCGCAGACAACCGCTGACCGGCAAATACCGCCGCGCCACAAAAAAGCTGCGCCTTCCCGCCTTGCACTGTAACGACCACACCGCAAATCGCGAAACGGGCTTCACGTGGTATTTCCCAGTTCGGTTTCACAACACTATCCCTTCACTGCCCCGGTGCGCAACGCAGACTGAGTTTCCAGCGTTTCGCGCACTTCCGACAGCCGCCTTTCGAGCCGCGCGCGATCATGGGTGGCTTCGATTGTGCGATCGGCCAGCTCGGCAATCCACTGCACCTGTTCATCAAGTGCTCGTAAGTGGCTGGGGCTGGTCGTCAGACTACCGATGGTATTAAGGGCGCCGAGCATACGCGCCAGTATAGCAACATTCGCTTCGGCGCTAGCCCGAATCTGATCGAAGGCCTCGGCCAGCAGACCTTCAAAGGTCACGGCTATGGTGATCACGCGCAGCGATTCTCCATCATAGCGGTGTGCTGGCGGGAATTGCCGAACGGTCAGCCGAGCCAGAATCGCCGCCAGATAATCCACGCACATCACGGCCGTCGAGGTGTCATTGACACCAGGGGAAAGCGCCTTCAAGGCCATATCGACGATCTGCCTGATACCGAAAGCGGGGTCCTGCTCAACCGTGCGAAGGTGGCTGATGCTGTGAGCCCCTTTCAGGGCAGCAATCATCGCTTGGTCCGGGGGGTACGTCAGGGCGAGCGATGCCAACGCGGTATTCTGCACAACGAACGCGCCGATGCCGCGTTCCATCCGCACGATGGTCTTCCTGTCCCGCGCCAGGTCCAGGAGGGCATCATTATCCACGCTCTGTACGTAACCACTCACGGCTGCCGGCACTGCGTACCAGGTTCTTTCATCCAGAGGCCGAAGCGCCTGGTCCTGGCCCTCATCTTCATCGGGTCCGTGGCCCAGCTTTTCCGGAAACAGCCGATCAATGGCCGTGATGGTTTCATGAGCTATCGATGCGATGATGCTGGAAGCCTGGATCGACGAGGCGATGTGATGAATGAAGAAAATGAGCACGCCTACGCCGCCGATCGCCATAACAAATGCGAAAAACACCGCCAGGCTCGGCACAAATTCCGCTTCGCCTCCGTGAATGGTACGCAACACAATCAGGCAATAGACAAAAATACCGGCGAAGATCCCCAGCGTGACCTGCGTGACGCGGCTGCGCATGAAGTTCCGCAGGATGCGCGAGGTGTATTGGCTCGAAGCCAGCGTCAACGCCAGCAGGGTCATGGAGAACGTGATACCCATAACGGTCATCATCGAACCGGCAAGCGTGGACAATACCTGGCGCGCGCCTTCCGCCCCGACCCCAAACAGGCGTGGCCATTGGGCCCGCAAATGCTCGCCCCAAATGGAGTCTGCTTCGATCAATGCCAACGCGCCAACAATGCTGTCGACGACGATCAGCGAAGGCATGAACCAAAAGCTCGACCGCAAATTGCCCCAGCGTTGTCTTAGCTTATTCATGGATCAGCCTCCAGGTGTGGGGTTGAGAGCGCGCACGGAGTTTATGTCCACTGGCGAGCGTTTATCCGCAAACACCCGCCGAGTGATAAACACTGCCGGCGTGAACCCTGATCCGGCCCCGCAGGGGTAGCGCCAGGCCACGCCTTGGGTAGTACCGCCCACTAAGCCTTCTCTCGGGCAACACGTCGGCATCGACGCGACCCAGACCCGGCTTGCGTACAACGGTTTCTGCCAAGCATAGCGGTGATCATGAGGCAAAATCCTTCCATCGCCAATTGCGAATCTCCGGCATATCTTCACCGTGTTTATCGATGTAGGCCTTGTGATCGAGCAGCTTGTCGCGCAGAAACTGCTTGGCATAGGCAGCGCGAGAACCCAGGCTCGGCACACGGTCGATCACATCGCCAGCCAGATGGAAACGGTCCAGATCATTCAATACTGCCATGTCGAATGGCGTGGTGGTGGTGCCGTTTTCCTTGTATCCACGCACGTGCAACTGATGATGATTGGTGCGGCGATAGGTCAGACGGTGGATCAACCAGGGATAGCCGTGGAAGGCAAAAATGATGGGCTTGTCCCGGGTGAAGAGGACGTCGAAGTCTTTGTCGGAGATGCCGTGGGGGTGCTCGCTCTGCGGCTGCAGCGTCATTAAATTCACGACATTGATGACGCGGATCTTGAGCTCCGGGAAATGTTGGCGCAGTATCTTCACCGCCGCCAGCGTCTCCAGCGTTGGCACGTCACCGCAGCAGGCCATGACCACATCGGGATCCCCGCCTTCGTCGTTGCTTGCCCACTCCCAGATGCCGAGTCCCGCGGTGCAGTGTCTGATCGCAGCATCCATGTCCAGCCACTGCAGTTCAGGCTGCTTGCCCGCGACGATGACATTGACATCATTGTGGCTGCGCAGGCAATGGTTGGTCACCGCCAGCAGGGTGTTGGCATCGGGTGGCAAATAGACGCGGATGACTTCCGCCTTCTTGTTTGCCACCAGATCGATGAACCCCGGATCCTGATGGCTGAAGCCATTGTGGTCCTGCCGCCAAACGTGCGAAGACAGCAAATAGTTCAGCGAGGCAATAGGCCGGCGCCACGCAATGTCGCGTGTCACATCGAGCCACTTGGCGTGCTGGTTGAACATCGAATCGACAATATGGATGAAGGCCTCATAACATGAGAAAAAGCCATGTCGCCCGGTCAAGAGATAACCTTCGAGCCAGCCCTGGCATTGATGCTCACTCAACATCTCCATCACCCGGCCATCGGGCGCGACGTTTTCGTCGCCGGGAAGAATGTCAGCCATCGAACAACGGTTGGTCACTTCGAACAGTGCACCCCAGCGATTCGACGCGGTTTCATCCGGACTGAAAATACGAAAGTTGCGTGCCTCGGCGTTGAGATTCATCACGTCGCGCATGAACTCACCCTGCGCGCGTGTCGCTTCGGCTACCACCTCGCCGGGTTTCGGGACCTTGACCGCATAGTCGCGGAAGTCCGGCATTTTCAGATCGCGCAGCAGCATGCCGCCATTGGCATGCGGGTTTGCGCCCATGCGCCACTCGCCTTTCGGCGCCAGTTCGGCCAGTTCCGGAATCAGCCTGCCCTGCTCATCAAATAGCTCTTCGGGCCGGTAACTTTTCATCCACTGCTCGAGGATCTTTAAATGCTCGGGCTCCTTGACGAAATTGGTCACCGGAACCTGGTGCGCACGAAAGGTCCCTTCGATCGGTTTGCCATCCACGGTTTCAGGTCCGGTCCAGCCCTTCGGCGAGCGAAGGATGATCATGGGCCAGCGCGGGCGCCCGCCAAACCCATTGGCGCGTGCGTCGCGTTGGATGCGCTGGATTTCAGCCACCACGGTATCGAGGGTGGCCGCCATAAGCTGGTGCATCGCCTCGGGGTCGTCGCCCTCGACGAAATACGGCGTGTAGCCATAGCCACGAAACAACGCTTCCAGTTCGCCACGGGGAATGCGCGCCAGCACGGTGGGACCGGCGATCTTGTAGCCGTTGAGGTGCAGAATCGGCAGCACGGCACCGTCGTGAGACGGATTGAGAAATTTGTTGGAGTGCCAACTGGTGGCCATTGGGCCGGTTTCTGCCTCGCCGTCGCCCACCACGCAGGCCACCAGCAGATCGGGATTGTCGAACGCGGCACCATAGGCATGCGACAGGGCATAGCCGAGTTCACCGCCTTCGTTGATGGAGCCTGGCGTTTCCGGTGCAACATGGCTTGGGATGCCGCCGGGAAAGGAAAACTGGGTGAACAACCTCTTCATCCCTTGCTCATCCTGGGAGACGTTCGGATACAGCTCGCTGTACGTCCCCTCCAGATAGGTGTTGGCCACCAAAGCCGGCCCACCATGCCCGGGGCCCGTGACGTCGATCACGTTCAAGTCGTATTGCCGGATGATCCGGTTGAGGTGGACGTAAACAAAATTCAAGCCCGGCGTGGTGCCCCAGTGCCCCAGAAGGCGCGGCTTCACATGTTCCAGCCGCAAGGGCTCCTTGAGCAGCGGATTGTCGTACAGGTAAATCTGGCCAACCGATAGATAGTTGGCTGCGCGCCAATAGGCATCCATTTTTTGCAGAAGATCTGCCGAAAGTGGCTTGTCCGTGTGATTAGGCGCTTGCATCTTGCTGACCATGTTCGTATTCCTTTTCCATTGGCATTTTTAGAACGCGACAGACCGACTTCGCGATCATGACTTCCTCATCCGTATGCATGACGCGGACAGCGACAGGCGCTTTTTTCATCGAAATCACAGCCTCATTGGCAGTGTTGCACTGTTCATCGAGTTCGATGCCAAGGAATCCCAGGCCATCACAAATCCGGGCGCGGACCGTGGGCGCGTTCTCTCCGATGCCACCCGCGAATACCAGTGTGTCGAGTCCACCCAACGCCGCCGCGAAGGCGCCGATCCATTTCTTGACCTGGTAACAAAACAGCGCGACCGCCTCGGCCGCCCGCACGTCCCGGGCTTCGCTGTCGAGCAAGGCACGCATGTCGGAGCTGGTTTCGGATATACCGAGCAGGCCGGACTGGGAATTGGCCATCTCGTTGAATTGCTTCGAGTCCATGTTTTCCGTGCGCCCCAGATATCCGGCAAGTCCGGGGTCAAGATCACCCGAGCGGGTGCTCATCGGGACGCCTGCTGCGGGTGTGAAGCCCATACTGGTGTCAACGCTCTTCCCTCCATGCACCGCCGCCAGGCTCGCGCCATTGCCGAGGTGAGCGAGGATCAACCGGCCATGTGCCGCCTCCGCTCCAACCAGGCGGCCCAGTTCCTCCATGAGAAAAGCGTAGGACAAACCGTGAAATCCATAACGCCTCACCCCCTGCCCTTCATAGCGTCGCGGGATTGGCAACAGGCACGCAACACGCGGCAGATCATGATGAAAAGCCGTGTCGAAGCACGCCACTTGAGGAAGGTCGGGGAACCGACGTTGAATTGCCTCGGCCAACAGGATCTCCTGCGGCAGGTGCTCTGGAGCGAATGGACTGAAGTGGCGCAGTTCCTCAATCATTTGCGTCGTGATTCGTTTTGCTGCGCAGTACTTCGGCCCACCATGCACCACGCGATGTCCTACCGCGGTCAATGCATCACGCCCGCTGCGTTCCTCGATCCAATCCATCAGTGTACGCACCGCCTCTGTGTGATCTGCTGCCGCTACCGCGCGCGAAAAGTTGTCCGCCGGGGACGTGCCTTTTAAACGCAATATGGCCTCCGGCAGTCCGATCCGCTCAATCACGCCCACCAGAACCCGTCGAAGCGAGTCACCGGTCTCGAACAGCGCGAACTTGATGCTCGACGAGCCGCCGTTGATCGTCAGGATGCGTGGATTAGCTGGTTCATTCATGGATGCGTCCTTCCATCGGGTCATCGCTGCCACAGGATGTGAGTGTCTTCCAGAGGCACCGACACGCCATCGCGCTGCGGCATGAGGCGCGGCGTATAATCCGTTGCCGGACGGACTGCAGTCACCGCTGCACGATAGGCGTAGCCATTTAGGGCGCCCACCAGCTGGCGCACGCACTTCATCTCCACGTGCTCCGGCGCGGTTCCCTCGGCGCCGTTGGCGTAGAGCTCCACCCTCATCGCTGTCGGCTCGAGTTCATCCAGATAAACCTGAACCTCGAATACATGTTGCTCGGCATCGGATTCAAGTGTCACTTCGCCGAAGCGCAGCGCGGGCCATTTCTGTTCCAGCGCGTGCCGCCAGTTCACCATGTCGACGCCAAACGCGCCTTGGTCGGCAGCCCGCTCACGGTAGGCCGAGGCAGCCGGCAAGTAGTATTGCTCGGTGTATTCACGCACCGCGCGGTTGGTGGAAAAGCGTGGTGTCAGCAGTGCCATGCTTTCGCGCATACGTGTCACCCAGGCGCGCGGGATACCCTGCTCATCGCGGGTATAGAACTCGGGGATCACCTCGCGTTCGAGCAGGTCGTAAAGCGCCTCGGCTTCGCTGGCGTCCCAGGCGGGATCGTCATCATGTTCATGGCCATCCCCCAATGCCCAGCCCACTTCCGGCGTGTAGGCCTCCGCCCACCAGCCGTCCAGTTCCGAGAGATTGATGCCGCCATTGACCAGCACCTTCATGCCGCTGGTTCCGCACGCTTCCCAGGGGCGGCGCGGCGTATTGAGCCAGACATCAACGCCCTGCACCAGGTGCTCGGTCAGGAGCATGTCGTAGTCACCGAGGAAGATCACATGGGGACGCACCTCGGGGCGCCGGATGAAATGCAGCCATTGCTGGATCAGGTCCTTGCCGGCCTGGTCCGCAGGATGTGCCTTGCCGGCCATGATCAGCTGTACCGGGCGTTGCGGGTTGGTCAGCAGGCGCAGCAGTCGCTCCGGGTCGTGCAGCAGCAGTTTCGGTCTTTTGTAGGTTGCAAAACGGCGCGCAAAACCCAGCATCAGGGTATTGCAGTCAAACAAATGTCTTGCCGAATCTATCGCCTCTGGTGGTGCGCCAGAGGTGGCCAGTTGGCGTGATAATCGGTCGCGGGCATATTCCACCAGCGCGTTGCTGGCATCGGTGCGGAATTGCCAGAGCCTGGCATCCGGGACCTGGCGTATGTCCTGCTCCAGCGTCTCCACCGTCCCCAGCCAGCGGTTCTTGCCACAGGCTTCCGTCCAGAGGTCATCGGCCGGCGCTGAATCCCAGGTCGGTACATGAACACCGTTGGTCACGTGTCCAACCGGCACCTCTTCCGTCGGCCAGTGCGGAAACAGCGGCTCGAACAGGTGGCGACTCACCCTGCCATGCAGACTGCTCACGCCATTCACCGCGCCACTGCCACGGATAGCCAGATAGGCCATGTTGAACGATTCCGCTGCGTCGTTCGGATTCTCACGGCCCAGGGCCAGCAAGTCGTGGCGGGTTATGCCGAGCCTCTGCTCGGCATAACCACCAAGGTATTGCTCGATCAGCGCCGGGGCGAAACGGTCGAAGCCGGCAGTCACGGCCGTGTGGGTGGTGAACAGATTGCCCGCGCGGGTGACCGCCAGGGCGGCCTCGAAGGTCTGCCCGCTTTCTGCCATGAAACTGCGCGCCCGTTCCAGCACCGCAAAGGCCGCATGCCCTTCATTCAAGTGACAGACTTCCGGTTGGATGCCGAGCGCCGTGAGCAGTCGCCATCCACCGATCCCAAGCAGCAGTTCCTGCTTCAGGCGCAACTCCGGCCCGCCGCCGTACAGCTCGCTGGTGATGCCGCGATGGGCGGGGTAATTCGCCGCGTCATTGCTGTCCAGCAGATAGAGCTTCACGCGACCGACCCGGACCTGCCAGGCGCGCAGCCAGACCGAGTAACCGGGCAACGCAATCTCCAGCCGCAACCACTCGCCATTTGCGTGGCGCAAAGGCGTGATCGGCAACTGCCCGGGGTCATTGTACGGGTAAAGGGCCTGTTGCGCGCCGTCCTTGTCGAGCACTTGGCGAAAATAACCCTGCTGGTAGAGCAGCCCCACGCCGATGACCGGCACGCCCAGATCGCTGGCGGCTTTGAGTTGGTCACCGGCCACGTTGCCCAGCCCGCCCGAGTAGATGGGCAAGGCCTCGCTCAACATGAACTCCATACTGAAATACGCGACACAGCCCAGTTGCGATTGCGGGTAGGTTTGCTGGAACCATGCCGGTGCCTCCGCCGTATCGCGCCTGGCTTGCACCAGGTCGTCCAGGTTCTTGCGGAAAGCAGGGTCGGACAAAACACGTTGGAGTTTCTCCCGCGAGACCGTCTGCAGAATGCCCCAGGGGTTATGGGTGAGCTCCCACAACACCGGGTCAAGCTGCCGCCACACCTGGTCGGTGGCATGATTCCATGACCAACGCATATCCAGGGCAAGCTCGGCCAGGGAATCGAATCCCGCTATGTCCGTGGGTAAGAGAAGCTCCTTCGGGTGGCCGATTCGTGTTTTTTCGCTCATTGCCTCTTCTTCAGGTTAGTCCCGGACGCAATCTCCGACCATGGCTTGGGCGTTCCCAGGGCAGCGTCGACGATGGTCTGCGCTTCCTCCAGGATGCGGTCAGGTGATTCGCTCCAAGGAAGTTCTTCGCATAGATCTTGTAGATGTCCTCGGCGCCGGACGGGCACGCAGCAAGCCATCTGCTCTTGGTAATCACCTTCAACCCGCCACCGGGTGCAACGTTGCCCGGCGCGTGGTTGGGGATGATCTGGAGTTTTACACCAGACAGTCGAGTGCGTTGTGACTGTCATGGCGCAGCGCCGCCTGACTGACTCTGCGTCAGCGCAGCGCTCTTGGATGCTATGCGCTCGATCAGATCGTTCCAGGACTCAGCGAAAGATTGCGCGCCCTCGCGCTGCAATTGCGCCGCAAGCGCCCCATAGTCAACGTCGGCGTGGGCAAACTCAGCGAGCATGGCTTCGGCATCGCCGCCGTCGGTGGGCAACGCGCTATGCATTTGACCATGCTCGGCAAAGGCGAGCAGCGTTTTCTCAGGCATGGTGTTGATGGTATCCGGCGCTGCAAGCGCCTCGATGTACAGGGTATCCGGGGCATCAGGATCTTTCGTCCCGGTGCTGGCCCAGAGCAGGCGCTGCGGCCGGGCACCTGCAGCGGCCAGTGTCTGCCAGCGCTTTGATTTCAGCAGTTCACAGTAAGCCTTGTAGATACGTTTGGCTATGGCGATGCCGAGCCGGTTGCGAAGCGCCGCAGGAACCTTTTCTTTGATCGCGACGTCCCAACGGCTGACGAAAATCGATGTCACGGAACCGACCGCCGGATCAAGGCCGGCGGCGAGGCGCCGCTCGATGCCACGCATATAAGCTTCGGCCGCCGCAACGTAGTGCTTGCGGGAGAAAAGCAAGGTCACATTCACCGGTATGTCAGCGAAGATCGTCTCCTCGATCGCCCCCATACCGGCACAGGTCCCCGGAATCTTTATAAAGATATTGGGTCGTTGTGCCTGCGCATACAGTTGTGCCACCGCCTTGATGGTGCCGGCGGTATCATCTGCGAGCAAGGGCGACACCTCCAGCGACACCCAACCGTCAGCCCCGCCGGTCGCCGCGTGGACCGGACGGAAGAGATCCGCGGCCCGGGTCAGATCCTCCAACGCCAATTCAAAAAAAAACAGAGCCTCGCCGGATTTTCCGGCCCGCGCTCTCTGCAGGATGGCCGCATCATAGTAGCCTGCGTTCCCGATAGCCTGATCGAAAATCGTAGGATTTGACGTCAACCCCGTCACTGACAGCTCGCCGATATAGCGGCCCAGTGTGCCGCTGGTCAGCAGCCCGCGCGTGATGTTGTCGAGCCATAGGCTTTGACCGAGATCGTGCTGTCGGTGGCGAATTGTAACTTCGTACGTAAAAATCAGACAATTTGACAGATCTTGCACCCGATAGCAGTCTACCCTACCCTATTTGACCATGGAGGACCTGGTCTTTTTGCTCATACATCTGTTGACCACCCTTGCCAAGCTCTTGGGTCCGGGTGGCGATCACGGTAGGACGGCCGGTTACCCGACCGCCCCCGTACAGATCCCCGCATGCGGAACTACCGCACGGGGCTCCTCAAAGTTACTCGCGTCGCACAGTGGGCGACAATAAATTTCTGATGCTCAGAAGCTGTGGCATATGCGCGGTCTCCGGAGTTTGAAAGCTTTTATAAGTTCAGCAAAACCTTTCCAGTTGTAGCTGCGCCGTTGACTCCGACGATTTAACGCTTTGAAAATAATCCGTTTCGCCTGATAAAAGAAATCATGCAAACTGTCAAAGTTCCCTCGGAAACCGTAGTAGTTATAATACCCGCGCAGCTTGGAATTCAGCTTTGCAAATAGTGTCTTCTTCGGTAGCCGACAGTTCTCATGGCTGTCGGTCCTCAATATCGATCTGCGTGAAAGTGCATGAGCACGAATCGGGAGACAGGGAAAGAAAGCTTGTTCACGCAGCATCTCGCCAAGTGTAACGATGATGTATAACGCCGACTCGCGGCAAGGCAACGATCTTTGCGTCACTTGAAGGTCGCGCGGTGACAACCCTGCCACTTGGCGCGTCTTTGGCGAGCCCCAAATGGCAGCGATCTTCGTGGTAGTAGTCAATGTAAGAGCGCATAAGCCGGATAAAATGATGCCGGTCAAAGACGATCACATGATCGAGCAGCTCCCGTCGACCCATCGCTCCGCGACGCCATTCTGCCATGGACTTCGGTAAGCGGTGCGGCAGGGTTTGATACCCATGGCCTTGACGAATCCCACCATCTTGGCGCTGAAGATCGCGTCTTGGTCGAATATCAGGTAGTTCGGCGCCGTGTCAAAGGGGAACGCCTCACGCAACTGCTGAATCACCCATGCCGCCGTCGGATTAAAGGTCGCGTTGAAATATAAAATGCGCCTTTGGCTGTGGTCGATGACGAAAAATCCATACAGGACCCTGAGCGAAGCGGTGGGAACAGTGAATAAGTCCATCGCTGCAATCACATCTTTGTGATTTCGCAAGAAAACCATCCAGCGTTTGAGCTGATCAGGATCGGAAGGCAGCCGCG
>Ga0316189_10004627_pt1 | contig 13217 bp, 14 predicted proteins | sample LowCovwburrow_MG_FD_204930 | JGI IMG/M metagenome (GOLD analysis project Ga0316189, IMG submission 204930) | Coastal sediment microbial communities from Maine, United States - Lowes Cove worm burrow | ecosystem: Environmental > Aquatic > Marine > Coastal > Sediment | place: USA: Maine... | reverse complement strand
AATAAAGCATCCGTATCCGAACCAGCGACTACGCGTCACTTAACCCGAGGTAGGAGCCGTATGAGGTAGTTCCTCACGTACGGATCTGTGCGGGGGGTGCCGGGTAACCGGTATCCCTACCGCGATTGCACGCCTGCCCGGAATAACAGGACGACTGCGGGTCGCCCCTACGGCACCCTGCATACAAAAAAATTTATTACCTATCAGGAAATACGGTCAGACAATATCCAGCGGTTTTGTTGCCAAGGGAATCTCCACATCAGGTTCACCGCTCACCTGGCAGGTAAGCCGGGTGCTGCCGGCAGTTAAGGCCTGCCCTCTCAGCTTCAGCACATCGCTGTCCCCGATACCCAGGGTGCCGGCCCGCTCAATAACTACCGGGCCGCCGCCGCGAACAGTAGCACGAGGATAGAGGATCATTTCGTCAACCTCCGCATTGGGTGCCAGTTCGACCAAATCGCCGGAAGCAGGATCAACGCCTTTATAACCGGTGCCGTCCGCATCAGGATTTGTCGGCGGAACAAGCAGCTTTGCCACTGCCGGATCTTCCACCTTCACATGGTAGCGGACATTTTCAAGATGAACAGCGTCCGCCTCAGACGAGTTCGTGGTTGTCACACTGAAGGAAAACTTTTTCGTCGGACGAATTTCCATGCTCCCGATGAGATCAAATACAGAATGAATTGTCACGCTGATATCAGCCATACTTTCCTCCTTACTTTTTAAGAAAAAATGATACCGCCCACATTGGGCCTTAAACTTCCTTTTTTCATATCATCCCATCGTCCTGCGAAATCATAAACAGCCTCATCAGGATGAAGCTTCCTCCGTACCGGTCCAAGCTGCATGCCATTGTTTCCGACGGGTATAAAAATATCCTGCAATAAAAAAATCATAAGCAATACAAAGAAAGCCGTATGCCAGAGGAAGAGAGGTAAGATTCCATGTCTCCTCGTTGAAATGCATATTGAATTCGTGGATTCCGTCCCAGAATCCATGCAGCACATATACGATAATGAGAACGGTTGTAAAACGAATGCCGACCAGTCCGAGGGCAGCAAACAGGATAACGGCTATAAACTCCAATGACCACGCTTCTGCATTACCGAAATACATAGTAAAAGCCAGATAGAAGCTGGCAATTAAGACAAATAGTATTCCGAAAAACATCTGCTCCATCTTTGGATTGGGTAAAAGTCTGGATAAATAGATTGATCCAAGACCGATCGTTACCCCGAAGATGGCATAAAAAACAACTATAACAACAAAACCTATGGTATTTAATATCGGATCCATTTTCCACTCCTCCTTTTTTCAAAAAACAGCCTTGCAAACAGAAAGATATAAAGAAACCTTATGTCACCATGTGACTGTTTGTCAAGGCGGAACCAACAATTACCCGAGATGTCCTCTCCATAAAGCTTCCTTTCCGGGCACCAAACGCCCAAAATTTGAATTCATCAGATCAAACATCATGCACACATCATACAGGTTGTCATGCCGACGATTTAACGGTATGATCAATATTTCAACAGGTTCAGACAGACCCGGAAAATTCAGGAAGAAAAACAATGAAACAGATTACAGCACTCGCATTCGCCCTCCTGCTGGTAACGGGAGCAGCCCAAGCCGATGTACCGCCGGAGCAACAGCCGGAGGTGGCGCATCTGCTCGGCTTTGTTCAGTCCTCGCCCTGCATGATCAACCGAAACGGCACAACCCATCAAGGTGAAGAGGCAGCTGCCCATATCCGAAAGAAATACGAGTACTACAGAAAAAAGATCAAGACAACGGAACAGTTTATCGAATACTCGGCAACCAAGAGCACGATGAGCGGGAAATACTATACCGTGCTCTGCGAAGGGCGGGAGCCTGTCAAAGCGAAAGATTGGCTGGTCAATGAGTTGGAGACATACCGCGAGAAGAAGGATGATCCTCGCTACGCATCACAGCCAAGGTAGAAACACGGCGGGAAATAAGGGATTCGCTCCTTTCCTGCCTTCACCGCGAACTCGGCACAGTTTTTTCCTGGCGACACAAGTGAGAAAAGAGAGTTTCCCGCTGCCTGTGTTGCGATCTGGCAGTGCTCCTGCATTTCGAGCCGGACAGCGGGAGAGAAGAAAGAGGATGCGTGAAAGTTACATTGTTGCCGCTGCCAGCGGTTCCTTTTTTCCATGATTCAGCGGTCGCGCAATAGCCTTGAAAAGCTCTATGCAGAATCCGCAGGAATTACAGCGGTTATCGCAAACAGAGAGCATGTTGGCAAAATCAAAGGAGAGGGCCGAATTTTCAATATAGAGATGATTGCCTAACCAGTTCATGGAATCAAGCAGCTCTAAAAGATTACCTTCATGGCTTCTCGCTATGTAGGCGGAAACCGTTTTCTTGAGGAAGTCAAGGCCTTGGGCGCGACCCGAGAGGAGAATGAGATCAGCCTGACTGAGATAGGAATCAACATCTTCAGGGCGGATAAACGGAGACTGAAGGAGGCGATACGGTTGCTTGTCCAGCAGCTGTCGGCAACCGAGTGTATTATTGATATGAAAGCTGTTATCGGCTCCTTCATGATTACCCAGAGCAATATAAGCATCATGGGAATTCCTGTACGGGCAAAAGGGCAGGCAGCCTTCGTTGGCCAACAGTTCTATCCTGATCTCCGGATATGCTTGGCGACACCAGTTGACTGTATCTGTCAGGTTTTCAAAATTTCGATTGAGTGAGCGGTCCAGGGTGATTTTGCTCGGCAATTGGAAGTTTGTTTCACTTATATAGGCGAGATGAGAGCTTATCTTCGCCCGGGAATCAAGCATGGTATTGGTACCGGGAACCGCTTCCAAGGATTTGGCCAGTTCAGGGGCCTCGACAGACAGCGATTGGAGCAGAAATTGGTCGCAATAAATAATACCTTTGACCACGCCCGCGTTCACACATTTTTCAAGGCAGTCAATGAGATGGGCCAGATGTTCATTTTTAGTCAGCAGATCGGGCCCGTAAAAAAGACTGTTCAGCAGGAGGTATTTATTCTTTATCCTGACTTGTTCCATCATGCGAATGATCGTGTCAAGATTGTCGATTGATAGGGGATCAATGCGATTGTCCAGCCTCTTGGCACCCATAAGGCTGAAGTGGACCGAGTCGATACAGTCGCTGTTGCCGTTGATAAATTCTACATAGGTTTCTTCCGGGAGAAAGGGGACATCAAGAAAAGGTGTCATGGGCTCTCGTGGTCTCTTATTGGTTATCGGTTCTTCCGGGCAAACTTCTTACGAAGAACGGTGTTTATTTCCGGGTTCTCCAGTGCGGGAGAAGTTGTCAGAATAATTTTATCGCCCGGATTCGCCCGTTCTTTAGGTTCGCCATCCGCTGTTTTCATGGCAACTGCTGTACAGGTAATCGGTTCCAGTTCCCGGCCCAGATACTCAATCCTGTCTCCTGTTGTCAGCACATTGCGGGCTTCAATCAGGAGCGGTGTGCTCGCACGCACGATGCCGACCGGGCTGTACTGCTGATTTATTCGTATTGTATCATAAAGCATGGCGTCTGCTGAAGGAGATTCATTGAAAAAGTTTTCTGTCTGCCCCCTTGTTCCCACCTTGTTTATTTCTTTACGAAAAGATTCCGGCAGCACAATGTGCTCCACCTCTGTGCCCTGATCGGCCTGCTCCTTGATAAAGTCAAGAGCAGCGCGGTAGACTCGAACAGCGGCTCCGACATAACCCATTGATTTCATTCTCCCCTCAATCTTAATTGCATCCACTCCGACCGCGACTAACTCGGGGAGGCGGCTCAGCAGGCAGAGATCCCGGGAGTTGAAGATGTACGTTCCTCGCTCATCTTCTTCCACGGGAAAATAAACCCCCGGCCTCTTTTCTTCGACCAGGGCGTAGGAATAGCGGCATGGATGGGCGCAGCTTCCCTGGTTGGCATCACGCCCGGTCAGGTAGTTTGAGAGCATGCAGCGTCCGGAATAGGAGATACAGAGAGCGCCGTGGACAAAGATTTCCAATTCGGTGTCGGTGCCCTGCCTGATTTCGCGAATTTCCCGGAGACTCAGCTCGCGAGCAAGGTTGATTCGGCGCACGCCCTGAGATGCCCAGAAGCGGACACTGTGACTGTTGGTTACATTGGCCTGGGTGGAAAGATGGACAGGCATGTCCGGCACGGTTTCTTTGCAGAGGAGCAAGATGCCGGGGTCGGCAACGATAAGGCCGTCCGCTCCTGTGGCCCGCAGGCTGCGGAGATGCTCGGTGAATTGCTTGAGATCGCGGTTATGGGCGAAGACATTAAGAGCAATATAGACCTTCACCTCGCGTTCATGGGCGTAGGCCACTGCTTTGCTGATGTCCTGATTATTAAAATTACCGGCACCGGCACGCAGGCTGTAGTTGCTGCCGCCCAGATAGACTGCATCCGCCCCGTAATGAACAGCCGTGATGAGTTTTTCCATATTCCCTGCCGGAGCGAGCAGTTCCGGAATTTTGAGGGTGGTTCCGCTGTCAGTCGTGTTTGCTGTCATGAGGCTGTTCCTGCGCTGTTAAGTTGCTGAAAGTAAAAGATTGGAGAAAAAAAACTTTCTCTGCTTTTTTTATTGTAAGTGAGACCAAAATAGGGCACTTTGTATTATAATAAGTTGCGAAAGGGAACCAGACAAGGTTTCAGCAGGCGGTCAATGATTGCCTGCCGAGTTTTTTTATATTCTGTTAAAGGGGGAGAACAGATGTTGGTAAAACACTATACAAAAACAAAGAAGAAATGCAGGGTGACCTTTAAGTATCCCAATCAGGAGAATGCCGGTTCAGCAATGCTGGCCGGCCAGTTCAACAGTTGGTCAACAACCGACACTCCGATGAAGAAGCTGAAGGACGGGAGTTTTTCTGTGACAATCTCCCTGAAGGCCGGTTGCTCTTATACATTTCGTTACGTGCTTAATGATAATATATGGGTCAATGACCCGGAAGCGGATGAATATGCGGTAAATGAATATGGAGAAAGTAACTCTGTTCTGATTTTATGAGATTTCGCCTGTTCCTTTTTCCGTTTTTATGCGTATTTATTATTTACCCGCACAGTATCAGCAACCAGACAACAGCCCCGTTAAGCAGAGCAAGAAAAACCGCTGCCGAGCCCAGATCTTTTGCCCGGCCTGATAACTCATGGTGCTCCGGGCCGATGCGGTCAACAACTGCTTCAATCGCGGAGTTGAGCAGTTCCGTGATCAGGATAAGGAACAGGCAGCCCGTCAGAACAGCGCGTTCCGTGCCGTTATCACCTGCCCAGAGTCCTATAGGCAGCAGAACAGCGATGAGGAGCAGTTCCTCGGAAAAGGCGGCTTCGTAGCGCAAGGCGGCCTTGAGGCCCTGCATGGAACAGGAATACGCTTTGAGTATTCTTTTCGGCCCCATGCCGTTGTGTTTTGTTGTCACGTGTTGACTCCTTTCTTTGAAAAATAATATTTTAGAGCATGGCGCAGCTGCCGGGCGGGTCATGATTACTGAGTCAATATAGCCGAAATGCGCAAGACCTGCTATGTACCATAGACTGTTTTTCAGAAGGTTTATTCAAGATTGAAAAAGTGGTTGTGAGGGCCGTTACGATGTGGTATGATCAACGTGCAATTATCTCGTTAATTTAACCTGTCAGACTTTCATGACCTCCAGTGAATTCTCTTATTATCGAAAGAAGCTCGGCAAGACGCAAAAGTCGTTATCAGGGCTTCTCGGTGTTTCTATAAAGGCCGTTCAAAGCTATGAGCAGGGTTGGCGCAGTGTTCCGCTGCATATTGAAAGAAAGCTGTACTTCTTATTGGTGAACCGAAGGAGAAACGGGACAGGAAGGAGAAAAGATTGCTGGACATTGAAAAAATGCGAATGCAAAAAAGAATGCCCTGCCTGGGAGTATCAGGCCGGACATCTCTGCTGGTTTCTTAACGGTACCTTATGTACCTGCACTGCCGGACATGAAGGGAAAGAGAAAATGGAAATATGCCGTCACTGTGAAGTGCTCACCTCTCAGCTGTAATTTCCCCTCTGTTTCAGCTTGTTTTTCTTGAGATTTATTTTTTTTTATTATAGAGAGAGCCGGATAACGGCTGTTCATGTCAACGGGGACGATGCTGTCCCCCAATTTCTTCCCGCCTCGCCCACCCCTTCTTCCTCTTGCAATAAGCCGAAACATCACGTATCTTGTTGCTGCCTGTCGGCTCTCTTCTGCGAGTTGTATATCCCGTAATTTCACTGTTGAGTAACTATCTTGAAGAAAATATTACGATGCATCGGCTCGATTATCCGTTTCGGCTGGAAGGTGCTGATAACAGGAACAGCACTTGTCAGTACAGTTTTTTTCCTTTGCGGTTTGGGAATGCTGCTTTTTCTTTTTGGCCATCAGCCGCAAGTCGAGATTGAAAACGGTTCCGCCTTGCTTCTGGCACCGCATGGCGGTATTCTCGAAAAAAAATCACCCTTGGACCCGGCAACACATCTCCTCCATCTTCTGAACGGTACTCTGCAGCAGGAAGAATTCCTTCTTCAGGATATTATCAGCGGGATTCGGGCTGCGGCCGATGATAAGCGTATTAAGATGCTTGTGCTGGTTCCGGATAACCTGGAACAGGCCGGACTGAATCAATTGCAGGATATCGGCAGGGAAATTGATGCGTTTAAGAAGAGCGGCAAAAAGGTCATCTCCTATGCGGACTCTCTCAGCCAGGGGCAGTACTATCTTGCGGCCCGAGGTGATGAAATCTATCTCAATCCTATGGGAGAAGTGGACCTGCACGGATTCGGGGTCTTTCGTCTGTACATGCGGGAACTGCTTGATAAGCTGAAAATCAGCTTTCATATTTTCAGGGTGGGAACCTTTAAATCCGCTTTGGAGCCTTTTTTTCGCAACGACATGTCATCCGAGGCCAAAGAGGCCAACCTGCAATGGCTGACCCGAATTTGGCAGCAGTTTTGCGATGATATCGCCGGACAACGGGGGCTCTCGTTACAGGATATTACCGCAGCTGTTGAACATCTGCCGGAGAATCTGCGGGAGGCGGAGGGGAATACAGCGCAGATGGCCATGAATCTCGGCCTGATCGACGGGACAAAAACACAGGCTGAATTTCGAGAATATCTGACCTCCCTGGTGGGCAGGAATAAAAAAAATACCGGGTTTAAACGGGTTGATTTTCCAAACTACCTTGAGACCCGCACGCCGGCCTACCAGGCACCGACCTATCAAACACCTAAAAAAGAGAGCGTCGCCCTTATTATTGCTCAGGGGGATATCGTTTACGGTGATGCGGAGATGGGACAGATCGGGTCGAGCGGCCTGACCAAGCTGCTGCGCAGGGCGCGACAGGAGAAAAAGGTCAAGGCTGTTGTACTCCGTATTGACAGCGGCGGGGGAAGTGCCTTTGCTTCGGAGCTGATTCGTCAGGAAGTTCTGCAATTGCAGAAAGCGGGCAAGCCTGTTGTAGTTTCTATGGGGTCAATGGCGGCTTCCGGAGCGTATTGGCTTGCTGCGGATGCGGATAAAATTTATGCCTCATCAAATACCATAACCGGCTCCATCGGTATCTTCGGAGCCTTTCCGACCATTGAAAAATCGCTCGCCGAGATCGGGGTGTTTAATGACGGTGTCGGAACAACAAAAATGGCCGGTCAAGGAAATCTGACCCGACCGATGTCGGAGGATTTTCGTGCAGCTGTCCAGCTGAATATTGAACGCGGCTATCAACAATTTATTCAGATTGTTGCCAATGGAAGAGGAATGGAGTCCGCAGAGGTGGAGAAAATCGCCCGGGGAAGAGTTTGGGACGGTGCAACAGCCCTGCAGCTCGGCCTCGTGGATGAGCTGGGTAATCTGGAGGATGCGGTTGCGGCGGCGGCGGAACTGGTCGGCTTGCCGACTGAGCATACCTATTATTTTCAGGAAGAGAAAAACCCGGCAGAACTCCTGCTCCAGCGTTTGGAAGGGGCCATGATCGGTGGGGCCGAGACAGCTATTTTTACAGCTTCCGCGACGCGATTAATAAGGAATCTGACCGGGACCCAGTACTCTTTCCTGCCGACAGGAGATCCCCGCAATATGTACAGCCATTGTCTGCTTCCTTTTACTGTTCAGTAGAAAACCAGAGGGCGCATGCCTTGCCCTTAGTGCCGGGTGCTGTAGGGGCGGGACCTATGTGTCCGCCCTCAATTACCCTGTCCGATTTTCCGGGCAGACACATAGGTCTGCCCCTACAATCCTGCGTCTGAAAGGGAATGTTATTTTGTGAAAATTCCTTATGTTTCCTTCTCACCCTGTAACGATAGATGAAAAATGGTTGTTGCTGCTCTGATTGACACCCTTGTGCTCCTTTGGCGGGAGTTGGGCCATCCTCTGGTTCGGCTGCTCACTTTCATCTCGATCGGCTTGATTGTCGCCGGTTTCATAGAAGCCCTGAACTGGACAAGAAAGATGTCCGTCGTTGCCGCACCGATGATTCGTTTCGGCCATCTTTCCGATTTGACCGGTGCGGCTTTTTCAATGGCTTTTTTCTCCGGTGTTGCCGCGAACACGATGCTGTCAGAGGCCTATGATCAGGGAAAACTCAGTAAAAAAGAGCTGCTGCTGGCCAATATGTTCAACAGCCTGCCAGCCTATTTTCTCCATCTGCCCACCACCTTTTTTCTGACCCTTCCTTTGATAAAAGGGGCAACGTTTATTTATATCGGCCTGACTCTGGGGGCGGCATTACTCCGCACCTTGGGGATTGCGGTGTTGAGTCATTTTTTCCTTGGCCCGGAGAATATGACCGGAACGCATGGGCAGCGGAAAGCCGAGAGCGTCAGTTTTCGCCAGGCCGGAAAACGGACCATTGCACGCTTTCAAAAGCGCATTCGCAAGATTATCCGTTTGACCCTCCCTATCTATATTGTATTTTTTTGGTTTTCCGAGGCGGGTATGTTTCAGCAGCTGGAAAAATTCATGGCCGATCATCTTTCTTTTTTGTCGTGGCTTTCACCCAAGGCGGTCTCTATTATTGCCCTTCAGATAGCGGCTGAATTCAGTGCCGGTCTGGTTGCGGCCGGGGCTCTGCTTCAGGACGGGACCATGACATATAAGGAGATTGTTTTGACCCTGCTGATCGGTAATGTTCTTTCTTCCCCGATTCGGGCTGTACGTCATCAGTTTCCCTATTATGCCGGTATCTTTAAACCGCGTCTGGCCCTGCAACTGATTGTGTTCAGTCAAAGTTTCCGGGCCGCTTCCATTGCTTTTGTTGCTTTGCTGTATTTTTTTCTTGTGATGTGACTGTTCCTCCCGGCCCAACAGCGTACAGGAAAAGAGAAGGAACAGGGGATTGACAATCTTTTAAAATAATTTTACTGTACTTCTACCGGTTTTTGCGTGTGAGATTAATCCTTGGGGCCTTGTTCACCGAGCCGCCCGCTTGAAGGGGGCCCGAGGGACGTCTATTTTCGCGGGAGAATCCGCGCAATATCATCTTATTCATCTCTGTTATTATTATTTTTATGAAACGGTCTCTGCTTTCCACCTCTTTTTTTGCCGCCGGATCAAGGCGTTGCTCCGGTTTGATGATTCTTCTGTTCTGTTGCCTGCCCTTGCTCCTCACGGGGTGCCCGACCACACAGTCTCTGCCGTGGGACACCGGGGAGGACCTGCAAATAGCCCTTTCCGATATTGAGCTTCAGGAAATCAAGGCGCTGGAGACGATTTTTCTCCTGAAACTGCGTGTTGTCAATCCCAATGACACGGCAATGGAGATCCGCAGTATGAAGTGCGACTTAAAAATCAACGGCGAGCCTTTTGCCTCAGGTATCAGCGATAAGCGTCAGGGTGTTCCGCCGTTCGGCACGGTTTCGGTCCCGGTGGTGGTGTATACCTCCAAGTTTGCCATTGTCGGATCGGTTATTGAGCTTTTGCAGAAAGATGTGCAGCAGTACGGCGGCAGGCCGGAAGAACCGCTGAATTATGAGCTGGACGGGCAGTTGCATCTTGGTGAGGACGGGAAAGAAGCTTTTCCTTATCATGTGGCTGGGAAAATAGTCCTGAATCGCTGACGGCTGTGAATATGAAATCGTATCGGGTCCTGATTGCCAAACCCGGCCTGGACGGTCATGACCGGGGAGCCAAGGTGATCGCCCGCGCCTTACGGGATGCGGGTTTCGAGGTCATTTACACCGGCATTCGGCGAACCCCGGAGGAAATTGCCGCCGCTGCTGTCCAGGAGGATGTGGCCGCTGTCGGGCTTTCTTCCATGTCCGGTGCCCATGTCCGACTTTTTCCGGCAGTGCTTGAGGCCTTGCGCAAGGCCGGGGCAGAAGATATTCCGGTGGTCGGCGGTGGCATTATTCCGAAGGAGGATATTTCGCTCCTGCAAGGGGAGGGGATTGCCTCTGTTTTTACTCCCGGCACCCCTGTTGCTACTATTATTGAGGCTTTTACTGAGGCCTGTCAGAAGCAACATCAGACCCGTAACTGAGCGTGCAATCAGTGCAGTCTGCTCAGCTCCTTGAACAACTTCATCTCGGCGATCCCCGCTCTGTGGCTCGTGCCATTTCCCTGCTGGAGGATCAGGCGGATATCGGCCGGCGCATCATGCAGGGATTGGATCAGCAACGCCTGGACAAGGCCCTGACCGTCGGGATCACGGGCCCGCCCGGTGCCGGGAAATCCACCCTGACCTCCGCCTTGGTCCGGCAGTTGCGGCAACGAGGAATTCGGGTCGGTGTCATTGCTGTTGATCCCTCTTCAGCACTCACCCACGGGGCATTGCTGGGCGATCGCATTCGCATGATGGAACATGCCCTGGATCCAGACGTGGTGGCTCGTTCTATGGCGACCAGGGGCAGGCTCGGCGGGCTTTGTGCAGCCGCCGGGGCGACAATGCGGATCATGGCCGCTTCAGGCTGCCGGGTTGTGCTGATTGAGACCGTAGGGATCGGGCAGTCTGAGATGGATATCGCCTCTCTGGCTGATATCACCGTCTTGGTGCTGGCTCCCGGTTTCGGTGATGAGATTCAGGCCATGAAGGCCGGGATTCTGGAGGTGGTTGATCTGCTGGTTATCAATAAGGCGGATATGCCCGGTGCGAGTAAATTGCGGTTTGATTTGGGCAGAGAGGCAGTGCAGTCTGACCGCGTTCTGGAAACAGCGGCTGCTGAAAACCAGGGCATAGAGGACTTGCTTGATCGCATTTTGGCTTTGGAAACGGAGTTTCGTAAGGGCGAAAAATTTATCCAACGCCGGCAGCAGTCATGGAATAAGGAGACTGTGGATCGTTGCCTGGATTTATTCAGAGAGCATCTCACAGAGTTGATGCAGGAACAGCCCTGCATTGAAGCGGATCCCGGAGCGGCAGCCGAAGCCTTGTTGGAGCGTATTATCCATGCTCCGGGCCGATAGCCCGTCATTAAAGAGAGAGGACAAGGTATGAGTGAGCAGGACTCGCCCCTGAAGGACTGGCAGGAAAACGAGTTGGCCAAATCTTTAGCTCGTTTTCCTGAACGCAAAAAAGCGTTCACCTGCCACGGCGGACGTGAAGTTCAGCGGCTGGCCTTGCCGGAAGAAGCAGATCAGGAATATCAGGACAAGCTTGGTTTTCCGGGACGCTATCCCTACACGCGCGGGGTGCAGCCGACCATGTATCGAGGCCGTCTCTGGACCATGCGCCAGTATGCGGGTTTTTCCTCTGCGGCGACCTCTAATGAGCGCTATCGTTATCTCTTAGAACAGGGGCAAACCGGCCTATCCGTGGCCTTTGATCTGCCCACCCAGATCGGCTATGACTCCGATGCGCCCATGTCCTTGGGGGAGGTCGGCAAGGTCGGGGTTGCCATTGACACCTTGGCGGACATGGAAGTCCTTTTTGATCAGATTCCGCTGGATAAAATATCCACCTCCATGACCATAAACTCGCCAGCTATGGTGCTGCTGGCCATGTATATTGTGGTTGCGGAGAAACAGGGCGTCAGTGCTGAGCAGGTCATGGGCACGATCCAGAATGATATTCTCAAGGAATACGTGGCTCGCGGCACCTATATCTTTCCGCCTCGACCTTCTCTGCGCCTGATCACCAATATTTTCCAATGGTGTTCTACCAATGCGCCCAAGTTCAACACCATCTCCATCTCCGGCTATCATATCCGTGAAGCCGGTTCCACAGCAGCCCAGGAAGTGGCCTTTACCCTGGCCAACGGGCTGACCTATGTGCAGACCGCCTTGGATGCCGGTCTTGCTCTGGATGATTTTTCTCCTCGTCTGGCGTTCTTTTTTAATGCCTCCTCCAATCTGCTGGAAGAGGTTGCCAAGTTCCGGGCCGCCCGCAGGCTGTGGGCCGAGCTTATGAAGGAACGCTTTCAGGCGAAAAAGCCTGCCACCATGATGCTCCGTTTTCATACCCAGACCGCTGGCAGCAGCCTGACCGCTCAGCAGGTGGATAATAATGTCGTGCGGGTTACCTTGCAGGCTCTGGCAGCGGTACTCGGCGGCACCCAATCTCTGCACACCAATTCCCGTGATGAGGCCCTTTCTTTGCCTACGGAGGAATCTGTGCGCACGGCCCTGCGTACCCAGCAGGTTATCGCCCATGAATCCGGGGTCGCAGACACGGTTGATCCCCTGGCCGGTTCCTGGTATGTGGAGCAGCTCACTGATGCTGTTGAGCAGGAGGCCTTGGAGCTGATTGAACGGGTGGATGCGTTCGGCGGGGTGGTGGCCTGTATTGAAAACGGTTTTATCGCCGGTCAGATCGAAGATGCCGCTTATCAGTATCAGCAGGAAGTTGAATCCAAGGAACGGCTTATTGTCGGGGTTAACGCCTTTCAGACAGAAGAAGAGAACTCTGTACCGTTGCTGCGGGTTGATCCGGCAGGGGAGGATCAGCAGGTAGAAGTGCTGGCACGGGTCAAGGCTGAGCGTGATCAGGAGGAGGTTCGGCGATGCCTTGCTGCCCTGGAGACAGCGGCCCGGTCAGACGAGGCCAATCTGATGGAGCCGGTGCTGGACGCAGTGCGTTGTTATTGCTCGCTGGGTGAAATTTGTGATGTGCTGCGGGGTGTGTTCGGGGAGTATCGGGGCCGGGCTTGGTGAATCTGCCAAAACTAGATCCTTACGTCTCCCGAACACATAAGCGAGCACAGTGTTAGTTTTATGATCAACGGCGTGCCACAGCCAACGCTGATTAGATTTGTCGCCCACATATGACCACTGTTCGTCCATTTCAG
>Ga0316189_10004626_pt1 | contig 13219 bp, 11 predicted proteins | sample LowCovwburrow_MG_FD_204930 | JGI IMG/M metagenome (GOLD analysis project Ga0316189, IMG submission 204930) | Coastal sediment microbial communities from Maine, United States - Lowes Cove worm burrow | ecosystem: Environmental > Aquatic > Marine > Coastal > Sediment | place: USA: Maine... | reverse complement strand
GCGAAATAATTCGAGAAAGTCATTGTTTTCAAAGCTACTTTCATTCGTACGACTGCATGGAGCAGGAGGTAGGGCAACGCAGGAGCTGTTGCCGAGTAGATTTCTAATACATAATCCGGGTTAAAGGCTTCGGATATTTTTAGGTGATCTGGTCGATAGATTTCATTAGCAATTAATAATTGCTCGGGTTAATCTTTGGGGCTCTGGTCATACAAAAATAATTGAATCATTATGTCAGTAGGAATCTTGCGAAAAGCGCAATTCAATTTGTACAAATATGCAGAGCCACGGGCTATTTTCGAACTGCAGAGCTTTTATTTGACCAGAGCGCTCTTGAAGCGACTGCCTAAGGGTGATGGTCACCCTGTCATCGTTTTTCCTGGCTTTGTTGGCAGTGATATTTCCACTAGGCCGCTGCGGAAATTGCTGCAGGACCTTGGTTATTCAAGCTATGGATGGGGCCTGGGTAGGAACCTTCTTTATAATCATCGGCGTGAAAACGAGATGCGTAGATTGGTGCAGAAGGTGACTCGGAAAGAGGGGCGAAAAGTTAGTCTGATCGGATGGAGTTTGGGCGGGCTGTTCGCGCGCGAAGTTGCCAAAGCAGAGCCAGATAGTGTGCGTAGTGTGATGAGTTTGGGCACACCAATTACAGGTCAGTCCGCGTTGACCAACGCAGGTGATCTATTCAAGGTTTTAAATGGCACCCCTAAAGATCCGAGCACAAGCCGGTTTGCAGAATTTGCCAAGTCGCCACCTGTGCCAACATCTTCAATCTACTCTAAAACCGATGGTATTGTCGCCTGGGAAGCATCTGTACAAAAGGATGAGCCGTCAACCGAGAATATAATTGTGCCAGCCAGCCATCTGGGTATGGGCGTAAATCCACTGGTGATGGTGGTGATAGCTGATCGGCTAAGACAGGAAGAGGGTGCATGGAAGCCCTTTGATAGTTCGGGTCTGAAGGGTCTAATATACGGTGATCCAAAGCGCCCGTTTTCAAAGACATTGAAGTCTATTATGCGAGGAACAATCTCTGCCTAGGGCTGGAGCTTATAGAGCGCTTAGAGTTGGTGTTTGGGATTAGAGCTTGTGCTTAGGCTCAAGAGCTAGCGCGTTCTTCAATGTGTTTGCATATCATGCGAGCAATGCGGGGCTGTAATTGCGCAGGAAAGTCATGGCCCATTCCTTCAATAAGCTTGAGTCGCGCACCCTTAATATTGTTTGCGGTATCCACACCACCTTGCATCGGCACCAATACATCTTGCTTGCCATGAATGACTAGCGTGGGAGCGCTTATTTTATTGAGTAGCTCGCGACGGTCGCCGGTTTTTATTATTGCCGCCATCTGGTGGCGAAAGCCTTTTGGGTAACTACATCGTCGAAAGCTTCGGAGTATTTTTAAACGCAGCTCTTCGTCGCTGGCGGGGAAGTCAGGGCTGCCAATGATACGCCATGTCTTAATGCCGTGCGCCACTATGGCCTCTTCATTTAATGACTGAGGGCGGCTAATAAGTTGCTTGCTTACCCGCCAATCAGCGGCAGGCAAGGCTGGGTTTCCAGTGGTCGACATGATTGATGTCAAACTGAGGCAGCGCTCAGGAAAGTTTGCGGCTACTAGTTGAGAAATCATGCCGCCCATAGACGCGCCTACAATATGGGCTGCTTTGATATCTAGCGCATCCAACACACCAATTGTGTCTTTTGCCATGTCGTGTAGGGTATAGGGTGCTTTTAAAGATAGCCTGAGTCTTTGGCGCAACAGTAGTTTCGGAATGGATACGTCGTATTCAACCTTTATCTTATCTGATAAGCCAACATCTCTATTGTCAAATCTGATGACCCTAAAGCCATGATCAGCAATGTTCTGGCAGAATGAATCTGCCCAGGCAATCATCTGCGTGCCTAGCCCCATAATTAACACCAAGGGCGGGTGAGTAGTGTCTCCGAATTCATCATAGGCGATCCGAATATTGTTCGCCACAATGTATTGTTCATTCGAGGTTTGGTCGAGCGCAGTAGTCGAGTCGAGGCGTTGATTCATAGTAATCTTGTTGTTTTTATTGTTGTTTGCTGGTTTTCTTGTTTGGTTTTTTTCTGCGGCGCTTGGGAGGCGCTTGGCCAAGCTTTGCGGTTGCGGCATACAGCTCGTCAAATGACTCACGTATACATTGTCCGTAAAAGTCGGGGTCAGGCATCATTTCACGACAACAGCACACTGCAATATTGAAGGTGCCGCAATAGCTTCCTATGGCTTGAAATAGACCAGTTCCATCTATCGGTGGCCCCATCCCGAAGCTGCTGAGCATTTTGGCGCCGGTAAAATAAAGCGGAATTTGTGGGCCAGGAACATTGGTGATCACACAGTTATAAATGGGCGCGCCCCGATTAGCTAGGCCCATGCGGCTGGCCATTCGGGCTGCAGATGCTGATAGCGTAGATGGGATGAATTGCGCATAATCTGTCATGCTCTTGGCGCCGATTGCATTGGTCAATTGTTTGGCTTGTTGGGTTCCGTGATGTACACCCAGCAGTCGTTCTACAGGGTCTTCAATATCGCTGCATACGCGCACCGTCATTTGTGATACTTGATTGCCTGCCGTGCCAAGTTTGTCTTTAGTGCGGATGTTAATGGGCGCCATTGCTGCTAATGAACGAATAGGAAGCTCCTTCTTGGCGATCAAGTATTTTCGCAATGCTCCCCCGCAGATCGCAATAGCAACATCGTTGACTGTGACGCCCTCAATACTACTCTTTATGGCCTTTATTTGCTCAAGCTCAAATTGCTCGGCGGTGAATACCCTATGTGGTGAAATATTGGTGTTAAATCGGGTGCGAGGGATATTGGTGACACGGTTTAGGTCGCCTTTGGCTAGACCGCTGGCAAATTTAGCAAACCCGGGGAATGTGTTTCTGGCAACACTAAATATTCGGAACGGTGTCTTAATATTGTTTATCTGCGCGCGCAGTAGGAGTTCGAAACCTGATGGAGCTGCCTCACGTTTTACCGGATCATGCTGTTCATCTAATCCAGCGACAGCCTCGACATCATGGATGGCAGCAGCAATCTCGACACCAGACGCGCCATCAACTGCTGCATGGTGCATTTTAGTTACCACCGCGAAACAGCCTGGAGGATAACCCTCAACGTTGTCGAGTCCGCCTATTATATACATCTCCCACAAGGGGTGTGCTCTATCTAAGGGTCGAGCATGTAGACGGGATATTTGAATGCATAATTGCCGCCAGTCGCCAGGCTTTGGCAGGGCGATGTGTCGGATATGGAATTCTGGGTCAAAATCTGCGTCTGACCGCCAATAGGGGTGGTCCAGACTAAGAGGTACTTCAACCAAGGTGTTGGTTAGCGCAGGTACCCGGCGGACGCGCGTTGTCGTGTTGGCAATGATTTGTTTAAAGCTAACCTTACCCCCAGGCGCGGTAGATGGGTCATATATAGCCAGACTGGCAATATGCATGGGCGAATTTGCGGTTTCTAAATACAAGAATGAGGCATCAAGCCCAGTTAGTTGCTGCATAGTATATGGGGTAGGGTAGTGGGCGGAGAAGTATTGACAATATTTATGACTAATTATACATTCTAAACGATTACTATTCACCGTTTTCTTGAATTCAGTTGGCTGTGGAGCTTTGGATTATGCCTGAACCGTTTTTGCTTCTAAGTCAGGTATTTTCGAAATCTGGGGTTTTGAAAATAGATGATTGCTAATCTGCTCTCGCTCAAATGACAAATGCAAACTAAGCAGGCAATAAATATTGCCGCAAATGCGAATAAATCTTTGAATCGTACTAGGTGCTATGGTATAAACGCGCCTCAACTTAAATCTTCCAAGAATCGTTAAGAGTTGTTGGGTGCTTCATTTCAAGGTAAGTGTCTGTTTTTGTTTAAAATATTGCGTGTAAGTGGCTGTTGTTTTAGCTCTATCACAGCTGTCGTTTTAGTCAAGAATCACAGTCTATTTAGTTTGTATGAGGTTAACTGCTCGGATGTTTTGGAATTGTCTAAACCCATACAATTTGGAGTAATATCATGTCAGACGTAACTATGCGCCAGATGCTTGAAGCAGGCGTTCACTTTGGTCATCAAACCCGCTATTGGTCACCTAAAATGCGGCCCTTTATCTTCGGCCAGCGCAACAAAATTCACATCATCAATCTAGAACAAACCTTGCCCATGTTTAATGACGCGATGAACTACATCGGTCAAGTTGTTGGAAATGGCGGTTCAATCATGATGGTCGGTACCAAAAGATCAGCTAGTAACCTTGTTAAGGAAGCCGCTGAACGTGCCGGTACGCCGTACGTCAATCATCGCTGGTTGGGCGGTATGTTGACCAACTACAAGACTGTAAAAAATTCAATCAAACGTCTGAAAGAACTCGACACACAATTGGTCGAAGGAAAAATGGCACGGTTGAGTAAGAAGGAGTCACTTACTCTCGACCGCGAACGCATCAAATTGGAACGCAGTCTGGGTGGTATTAAGAACATGCAAGGCCTGCCAGATGCCTTATTCGTTGTAGATGTGAAATCAGAATACATTGCCGTGTCTGAAGCAAATAAACTGGGCATTCCGGTTATTGCGGTAGTTGATACAAACTGTCAGCCAGATGGCATCGATTATGTTATTCCAGGTAATGATGACGCGATTCGAGCAATTCGTCTTTATACGGAACAAGTCGCAGATACCATTATCAACGCGCGTCAAGCGGCGCAAATAAAATCCGCTATACCCGCAGGTGATAGCCAAGACTATGTTGAGGTTGTCGAAGATCAGGCTGCAGTATTAACTGCTCCTGTTGCTGAGGCTCCTATTGCCGCTGAAGCTCCTGTTGCCGCTGAAGCTCCTGTTGCCGCTGAAGCTCCTGTTGCCGCTGAAGCTCCTGTTGCCGCTGAAGCTCCTGTTGCCGCTGAAGCTCCTTCAGGAGATGACCTTACTAGCATCAATGGTATTGGGCCGGTGATTGCTGGAAAGTTGAATGCACAAGGCATTACTACTTTTCAACAAATTGCAGATTTCACTCCTGAAGATGTTGCTCGTATCGACGAAGCACTAAACTTCAAAGGTCGTATTGATCGTGAAGAGTGGATTGCGCAAGCAAAAGAAAAAACATCATAATTGCGTCTTAAGTCATTGATTTAAAACAATTATTCATAGTAAAACTGTCTATTATTAATAGGTGAAGATATGGCAATTACTGCCTCACTAGTAAAAGAACTGCGCGAGAGAACTGGCGCAGGTATGATGGAATGCAAAAAAATTCTAACTGAAACTGACGGCGACATTGAGCAAGCAATTGAAGAATTGCGTAAGCGCGGTGCCGCTCAGGCTGATAAGAAAGCTGGTCGTATTGCTGCTGAAGGAACTATTGTTACTTTGGTGGATGGCGATCGCGCTACCTCGGTAGAAATTAATAGTGAAACTGATTTTTCAGCAAAAGATGAGTTTTTTGTCGCTTTCTCGAATCAAGTCGCAAATGCAGTAATAGCGAACAACCCTGCTGATATGGAAGCGCTATCGAATAGCTCGATCGAAGGTGGCGGAACGGTAGAAGAAGCACGTCAAGCACTAATCCAAAAAATTGGTGAGAATATTTCTGTGCGCCGTTTTGAAATTGTTAAGGCGGCTGATGGCGAAGTATTGGGTGCTTATCAACATGGCAATAAAATTTCTGTGGTGGTTAAGCTGCAAGGCGGCACTGAGGACTTGGCAAGAGATATAGCAATGCATGTTGCAGCCAGCAAGCCTGTATGTGTTTCTGCTGATGAAGTGCCTGCTGATCTGCTTGCTAAAGAGCGCGATATCTACATGGCACAAGCTGCGGATAGCGGTAAACCTGCTGAAATCATGGAAAAAATGGTTGAAGGTAGAATTCGCAAGTATCTGAATGAAGTCACTTTGTTAGGTCAGGCATTTGTTAAAGACCCAGATCAAACAGTTGAAAAGCTGGTTAATTCAGCCGGGGCAAAGGTACAACAATTTGTCCGTTATGAAGTTGGCGAAGGCATCGAAAAGAAAGAAGATGATTTCGTAAGCGAAGTAATGGCACAGGCTGGTAAGGACAAGTAATAAAAGCTAGAAATTTAAACTAACGCTCCACACGAGGAATTGACGCTTATGCCAACCCAAGATAAACCTGGTTTTAGACGGATATTACTCAAGTTGAGCGGTGAAGCTCTCGCTGGCAGCCAAGGTGAGCAAGCATTCGGTATCGATGCACAAATTCTCAATAATGTCTGCAAGGAAATAGCCAGTGTTGTGGAAACGGGAACTCAAGTTGCCGTCGTCATTGGCGGCGGTAACTTCTTTCGTGGTATTAGTGCCTCTGAATCTGGTATAGAGCGAGCCACCGCCGATTACATAGGAATGTTAGCCACGGTAATGAACGCACTTGCCGTACAGCAAGCCTTGAAGCAGATTGGGGTTGAAGCTCGAGTCCAATCTGCCATTCCCATATCCCCGGTTTCCGAGCCCTATGTTAGATTAAGAGCTTTAAAGCACCTGAATATGGGTAGGGTTGTGATATTTGCCGCTGGTACTGGTAATCCTTATTTCACCACTGATACCGCTGCAAGTTTGCGTGCGGCTGAAATTAATGCTGATATTTTGATTAAAGCAACCAAGGTAGACGGTGTGTACGATTCAGACCCTGTGACCAACCCCGATGCTAAAAAATATGACTCGGTAAGCTACGACGAAGTGCTTCAAAAGCGCCTTGGCGTAATGGATGCAACCGCCATTGCGCTATGCCGTGATAACAATATGGCATTGCGGGTGTTGTCCATAAGCGAGCCAGGAGCCCTGAGAAAGATGGCTTTAGGTGAAGAAATTGGTACACTAATCACTGGTCAATAAAGTCATTCAACGCGGTTGAATTAAAAGTCATTAGCGGTGTATAAAATAATAAAGTACCTAGCGGTACAAATAATCGAATAAACAGTTGAACAAATAGCTTCGGTTTGACTAGTTACACAAAACTCGGTTAAATAAATTGGGCGCGCAACTGTTTGGCCGGTGGCTGGAACAGATTTTGATAGCCGCACAAAGTTCAATCCTGTTGGAGGTAAATATGATTGATGAAATCCTAAAAGATGCTGAGCAACGCATGAAAAAAAGCATCGATTCGATGCGTGCCGATATGGCCAAAATTCGCACTGGGCGCGCCAGCCCAGCGCTTATCGATCATTTAACCGTCGATTATTACGGTGTCCCGACGCCGTTGAATCAAGTGTGCAATATTTCGGTACAAGATGCCAGAACGCTGTCTATCCAAACCTGGGAGAAACAGATGGTGCCGGTGGTTGAAAAGGCTATTATGGAAGCAAATTTGGGCCTTAACCCGATCACGACCGGAGATTTGATGCGTATACCTATGCCTGCCCTTACTGAGGAGCGGCGTAAAGAAATGGTGAAAGTTGCAGCCTCTGAAGGCGAGAGTGGCAAAGTTGCGATTCGCAATATCCGTCGTGATGCAAATGGTGACTTTAAAGATCTGCTAAACGAAAAAGAGATCGGCGAAGATGATGATAGGCGCGCGCAAGAAAGTGTGCAAAAACTCACCGATAAGTATGTGGCTGAAGTTGACGCCATCGTCTCCGAAAAGGAAGCTGAAATACTAACGGTGTAGCCGCTATCCTCAAACCCAAAACATGCTTCCACCCTGTGAAGTCTGCGTTCAGCTTATTAGAGCCGAAAAGATCTACTTTTAAGTTGAAGGGGCCTGCGCTGCAATCTTATGCTTAATATTTTTAAATTTTTCAAGCGAAAGAAGAAGAATCATAGCCCCATTATTACGCCTAAACCCGCGCATGTAGCGGTCATTATGGATGGTAACGGACGATGGGCCAACGCCAAGGGTCTTTCAAGAGTCGCAGGCCACAAACAAGGAGTTGATTCAGTCAAATCTTTGATAAAGGGCTGTCTCAGGCATGAAATACCCTACCTAACAATCTTTGCTTTCAGTAGTGAAAATTGGAATCGGCCAGAGAAAGAAGTCAACACCTTAATGGAATTACTCAGTAATGCTCTTGAGACCCAAACCAAAAAACTAGATGAGAACGGCATACAACTTCGACTAATTGGGGACCTAAGCAAATTTAGCCCAGCCATTCAGAAGCTTGCCGTCCGAGCACAGGAGCAAACAGCAAATAACGCCAAATTAATTCTTTGTGTTGCAATTAATTACGGAGGCCGCTGGGATATTACTCAGGCTTGTAAAAAAATTGTTGCAAAAGTTGAAGCTGGAGAGCTTTGTGCTGATGACGTTAATGAGGAGTTGATCTGTAGTAACGTAACTACCGTCGGAATTCCAGATCCGGATCTATTTATTCGCACCAGTGGTGAATATCGAATTAGTAATTTTTTACTATGGCAGGCCGCTTATTCTGAGTTCTATTTTACTGATATCTTATGGCCTGATTTTGATGAAGATGCTTTTACAGATGCATTGATGAAATACACACGCCGTGACCGGCGATTCGGCAACGCTATAGATTCCAGCGCTGGCATTGACAATAATAATCATAGCTCACAAATGCCGGGAATGGCGTTGAAGGCGGAGGGTGAACGTGCTTAAGCAGAGAATTATTACAGCTCTAGTATTAGTCTCTTTTGTGTTCGCCGCATTGCTGGCCTCGCAAGCGGTGTATTGGCAAATTCTAATAAATGTAGTTATAGCCGTGGGCTTCTGGGAATGGTTGCGGTTTGCAAAAATATCCAGTATTCCTCTGCAGCTATTTTTATATTCTGTATTTTTTGCAATTTGTGCAGTACTTCAACTTGCTTACCTGCCGATGCCAATGTTGGTTATGGCCTCCTGCGCTTTATGGTTGGCGCTCATTGTTTTTACACTCACTGAACAACTCGACGTATTACATCACCCATTTTTGAAAGTAATCATTGGTATTGCGGTATTGTCGATCTCTGGTTTGATCGTAATTGAACTGAAGAGCCTGCCGCATGGTCCGGCCTGGGTGCTTTGTTTTCTAGTGTCAGTTTGGGCAGCGGATGTAGGTGCTTATTTTGTAGGCCGCCGATTTGGTAAAACCAAATTAGCTCCAAAAGTCAGTCCTGGTAAAACTGTAGAGGGTTTGTTGGGCGGTGTGGCTTTTGCGTTGTTGATCTTTGTTCCCATTCTGTTGAATGTATTTGAAGGCGTAGATGCGCTTCGAATGTTAGTAATTATTGTGACTACGGTCTTGGTATCGGTGATGGGGGATCTGTTTGAGAGTAAACTGAAAAGACACGCCGACCTTAAAGACAGCAGCCAGGTGTTGCCAGGTCATGGCGGCGTACTTGATCGTGTTGACAGTCTATTGTCTGGAGCGCCATTCTTCGCGCTGGGGCTAATTTGGCTCGGGTATTGGTAGCCAAACCAATTTTAATATGCCTCAATCAATCGCAATATTCGGGTCAACTGGCTCGGTGGGTCAGAGCACGCTTGATGTAGTTGCGCTCCATCCCAGCGCTTACTCTATCTATGCTCTTACCGCAGATAAGAGCGCGCAGAAAATGCTGCAGCAATGCCGTCAGTTTGAGCCACAAGTAGTGGTAATGACGGATGACAGCGCGGGCGATGTTTTAAGAGGTTTGTTGCGAAATGCTGGGCTTGGGCAGATTGACGTTCAAACCGGAGATGCGGCCTTAGTAGAGTTGGCCAAAAGTGCCCAGGTTGATGCCTTTATGTCAGCGGTTGTAGGCGCAGCAGGCTTATTGCCCACGCTCACCGCAGTACAGGCTGGAAAACGAGTACTCATTGCCAATAAAGAGCCACTGGTTATGACGGGCGACTTGTTTATGTCGGAAGCGCGTTTGTCGGGTGCAACAATTTTACCAATTGATAGCGAACACAATGCTATTTTCCAGTGTTTGCCAGATAACCAGTCAAAGCAAGGGCTTAGAAAAATTCATCTCACCGCATCAGGCGGGCCGTTTCGAAACAGGGTTTGGTCTGAGCTTGCCGATATAACTCCAGATCAAGCCTGCGCTCACCCTAATTGGTCGATGGGGCGCAAGATTTCTGTGGATTCAGCCACCATGATGAATAAAGGGCTGGAGCTAATTGAAGCCGCCGCATTGTTCGATATTCCTGCTAGCAAAGTAGAGATTGTTATACATCCGCAGAGCATAATCCATTCAATGGTCGAGTATTCAGATGGTTCATTTCTTGCGCAATTAGGCGCCCCTGATATGCGCATACCGATTGCACATGCATTGAGTTGGCCAGATCGAATTGAGTCTGGAGCAAAGACCTTAGATATTACTGAGATCGCTCAACTGGATTTTCATAAGCCAGATATGCAAAATTTACCCTGTCTTCAGCTCGCCAGAGAGGCGGCTCAATGCGGTGGTTCTGCGCCTGCTTGTCTGAATGCGGCCAATGAAGTGGCGGTTGCCGCCTTCTTAGAGTCGCAAATACGGTTTACTGACATTCCCAGAGTGATCGAAGCAGTGCTCGAAAAGGTTGAATACGCAAAACTCGATAGCATAGAACATGTATTACAGATTGATAATGAAGCGCGGCGCCACGCTAGAGCAGCGCTAGAATCCATTGCGCATACACAGTCGTGAACGCATACACAGTCGTGAACGTTCTTAACAACATAAGTCACACACTACGTTACCGGTATGGGTTACCATCGTAGCCATGATTTGTGATGTGATATTGTTACTATTAAGCACACTTAAATTCTTGGGATAGGGTAGATAAACAGTGGATTTTCTATATAGCGTAGTGGGGTTTTTAATTGCAATCGGAGTGTTGGTTGCGGTGCATGAATTCGGCCACTTTTGGGTTGCCAGAAAACTCGGCGTAAAGGTTTTACGCTATTCGATCGGTTTTGGTAAGCCGCTTTGGAAAAAGGTGCATGGCGAAGATCAAATCGAATACGTTATTGCGGCCATCCCCTTGGGTGGCTATGTCAAAATGTTGGGGCAGGACGACGACACGCCAATCGCTGACAATGAACAACACCGAGCCTTTGACAACCAAGCAATATGGAAGCGTAGCCTAATTGTTTTGGCTGGGCCTGGCATAAACTTCTTGTTTGCCATTGTCCTGTTTTTAATGCTTGGCCTGATGAGCCAACAGTCATTGACTCCGGTCTTAGGTGACATTCCTGTTGAATCGAGCGCCGCCAAGGCAGGCATATCTACTGGTGATAGGTTGCTATCAGTTGATGGCAAGCAAGTTGAATTTTTTGGCCAGCATGATCTCTACCTGTTTAATAAAGTACTAAAAGGCGATAATTTCAAGGTAAAGGTCTTGTCCGCAAGCGGTGGACCCAAAGAAGTAGAAATTGATGTCAGTAATATCCCAATATACAACATCAACCCCAGCTTTCTTAGCCGCACCTTAGGCTTTGTACCAGTTTTGCCTGAGATCACCGCAACCTTAAGCCAGATTGTTGCCGGAACACCGGCCGAAATGGCAGGACTTAGCGTAGGTGACACAATAACCGCCGTCGATGGTGTATCCATCAATAGCTGGCCACAGTTAGTGCAAATAATAAGTGATTCACCTGAACAACAATTGTTATTGAGCTATTCACGAGACGGCCAAACTGAGACCGTTAATATAACACCAGCAGCGTCTAATCAAGACGGCAAAAAGGTCGGTCGTTTAGGGATTGGTCCTACCATTGCACCCTATACGCCAGAGCAAACCGTTGATGTAGATAGATCCTTGTGGCAAGCACTTAACTATGGTGTCGAACAAACCTGGCTAATGTCATCTGTAACCTTAAGAATGTTATGGAAAATGGTTACCCTGCAAGTTTCGCATAGCAACATTAGCGGGCCGATAACCATTGCCGATGTTGCGGGTCAGGCGATACAAATTGGCCTAGATTACTACCTGCATATACTCGCCGTTATTAGCATCAGTCTGGGGGTTATGAACCTGCTCCCCATACCAATGTTAGATGGAGGCCACCTCATGATGTATTGCGTTGAGCTAGTGGCGGGCAAAAATGTGTCGCATAAGGTGTTTGAGGTAGGTCAGAGGGTCGGCGTATTGCTGCTGATTTGTTTGATGAGTCTCGCTTTTTATAATGATATTTTCAGGCTATTGAATTAGAATCAGCCGTTAAGCAATATGTCTTCAAACCAATTCAACAGATGTAAACGAGCTTTAGCGAGAGCTAGATCAAAACTGAGGATGAAATGATAAAAAAACTCTGTATAAACATACTTTTCGCTATTTCGGTATTGGCCGCATCAACGGCATTTGCTCAAGAGTCTTTTGTTGTTTCTGATGTGAAAGTGAAGGGTTTACAGCGCATATCGGCTGGAGCTATCTTCAACTACCTACCTGTCAAAGTAGGGGATAACTTTGACCCTTCTGCTTCGTCCGATCTAATTAAAGAGCTATACAAAACTGGTTTTTTTAAAGACATTCAATTGTCAACAGACGGTACTGCAATCGTAATTCAAGTTGTCGAATACCCGTCCATCACCAAGATTGAATTCGCTGGCAACAAGTTAATCAAAGAAGAATCATTGCGCGAAGCACTTTCTGAAAATGATTTTGTAGAGGGCAGGGTATTCAAACCTAATGTTCTGGATCAAGTAAAGCAAGAGTTGAAACGTCAGTACCTCAATCAAGGTAAGTATAATGCGCAGGTCGGCACCGAAGTAATCGATCTAGAACGAAACCGCGTTTCGGTTAAAGTTCATGTAAAAGAAGGCCCGACTGCAGAAATTAAAAAGATAAATATTGTCGGCAATACTTATTTCAGTGATGAAATGTTGCTTGAAGAATTTGAGTCGAAAGACTCATCGCCGTTTTGGAAGTTTTGGGGCTCTGAAGAACAGTATTCCAAGGAAAAGGTGTCTGGCGATTTAGAAACATTACGCAGTTTTTATCAGGATCAAGGGTTTTTGGATTTTGAAATCATTTCAAATCAGGTAAGCATTTCGCCAAACAAAGACGGCATATTTCTGACCGTCAATATCAAAGAGGGGGAGCGTTATACGGTCTCACAATTTGTTTTAAATGGTCGTCTAGTGGTTCCTGAAGAAGAGCTATTGCCGCTGGTGTATATTGCGCCGGGCAGAACCTACTCACGCAGAGCGGTAGACAATACAGTTGAAATCATAAGTGCTCGGCTGGCTGAGGAAGGTTATTCCTATGCAGAGATTGTGCCGGTTCCTGATGTAAATCGCGAAGAAAATACCGTCGGCTTTTCTATTAATATTAAG
>Ga0316189_10004625_pt1 | contig 13221 bp, 7 predicted proteins | sample LowCovwburrow_MG_FD_204930 | JGI IMG/M metagenome (GOLD analysis project Ga0316189, IMG submission 204930) | Coastal sediment microbial communities from Maine, United States - Lowes Cove worm burrow | ecosystem: Environmental > Aquatic > Marine > Coastal > Sediment | place: USA: Maine... | reverse complement strand
GATCGGCTATGAGTAACAAAGAGCGTCGAGCGAAAAGCAGAATCCTGCTGATAGATATCGGCAACACCAACCTCAAATGGGCCTGGCTGGTCGATGGCAAGCTCTCTGCGGTAGCGGTAAGATCTTACCGGGAGCAGTCGCTCAGCGCTCTATCAGAGCAGAATTGGCGTGACGAAACGCCGCCCGAGCGGGTGCTGGTCGCCAATGTTTCCGCACGGAGCCTGGAGGCCGAACTCAGGGGCTGGCTGTACAATAGCTGGAAACTGGAACCAGAGATTTTCCGGTCCTCCGCGCGGGCCCTCGGTGTCATCAGCGCTTATACTGAACCCGAACAATTGGGTGTGGACCGTTGGCTGGCGCTGATCGCGGCTCATCACAGGATAGCATCGCCGGTCTGTATCGTTGATTGTGGTACCGCCATTACGCTGGACGTGGTGGATGTAAGCGGTCAACATCTGGGTGGGCTGGTTCTGCCCGGATTCAGTTTGATGAGGAAATCGCTGTTGGAGAATACTTGGATACCTCGTGATGCGAGTACATATGGAATCGGACTATTCGCGCGGGATACCGCCAGCGCAGTAGCTTCGGCTGGAGTTCTCGCAGCAGCGGCATTGGTAGAGCGGATGCTTGAAAAAAGCACTGAGGAATTGGGGCGGCGCCCACAACTGCTGTTGACGGGAAGTGATGCCTCGCGGTTGAAATCCGTGTTGAACCAAACCTGCCTGATGGAGCCTGATCTGGTGATGCAAGGCTTAGCGTTGGTGGCGGGGGAGTGGGAAGGATGAGATGGCTTTTCTTCCTGTTGCTGCTGGTCAATCTGGGTGTCCTGGTGTGGGGCATTCAGCAGGACAGTTTCATTTCCGCGAAAAAGGTGCAACTAAAGCCCGAGGTGGGAAGCCTGCGTTTGTTATCTGAGCCCGAAGTGGTTGTTGTATCTTCGTCTCCCGAACATTCCTTCGCCAGTGAACCAACCGAAGCGCTCCCCCCTGAGCCGCAGCCGACCGAAATGGATGCGTCGATGGAAGATGCCACACCCGAGGAGCAATCTGCTCCGTCAATAGCGGGCGTCCAGGAGCGAAATCAGGTGCTGGAGACTGGCGACGCAGAATCGATGGATATGCCAGAAGCAGGGTCTGCACAGTCTGAGCCACAGCGGCAAGAGGACGTTAACCCGGCTCCGGTAGCGGAAGCTGACCAGAACTCGGTACCGGAAGAGCCCGAAGAGCCTGTCCCGGAAGTTGCTCAGCCGGCAGCAGTTGAGTCCTGTGGGGTGGTTGGTCCAGTGGAGACCGAGATCCTTGCGGGTCAGATCTTAGATGCCTTTGAACAGCGGGACGTGCAGTCCGCGTTGCGGCGCGAAACTCAAGAGAAAAAAGTGGGTTTCTGGGTCATTATTCCCCCCTACGAATCCCGGAGTAAGGCGATTGAGGCGATTAATCGACTGAAGGAGGGAGGCATCATGGATGTTCGGCGTTTCTATCGGGGTGAGCTTAAGAATGGCATATCACTCGGTATGTTTTCGCGGCAACGGAACGCCGAAAAGCGTAGCAGAGAGATTGCTGCCAAGGGATTTGCTCCAAAAGTATTGCCCAGGACCAGGGAAGTTGAGGTGTTCTCGATCGACTACCGTGCCCGTGGGGAGAACGGCGAGCAGAGGGTAAAAGAGGCCCTGACTAAATACCCGGGCCTGGGGCACCAGGTGCGAGACTGTCCGCCAGAACTCAACCAATAGCGACTGAAGGAGCCTTGGATTTGTGCATGTGTAGCGAATAGTTGCCGGTGCGGTCCCCGTTGGTAAACTCGATCATCGCTGCCCCGGCGTTACTGATCGCCCCCGAGACTCTGCCGGATCGGTTCGATCCACAGTGCCATGCGCTAGGTTCAACCGCATGGTGGCTGATCGGAACAGGCAGATTCTAGCCGAAAACCGTTGGTGATGGCTTACCCGTCAGCCTTGCCGGGCTACACTATGACGGGAGTTCTGTTGTACCCATCAAGGTAGCGGAGAGGGTTGATACCGTCCCGCAACAGATCAGAAAATATTCAGCCGTTAGTTTGGCCTCTACAGCAATAGTAAATGACAAAGAATGAAAAATAGGGAATAAAATTCGTCAGGATGACCCGTGACGGTGCTTTTTTAGATAAAGTACCGGTTACAAACCTACCGTAAAATCTAAAGATGCCTCGGTCTTGGACGCTATTATTTTCCAAAAAGTAGTTATCTGAAACGACATATCTCCTACTCCATTAAGTTCGAATGGATAACTTTACGAATATCCATATGTATAGGGGTAATGTCGTTTTTTTGGAGAAAAATAATGGATAGGAAAACTACCCTGTCGTTTTTACTTTGTACCTTGCTGGGAATGGCAAACAGTCAGGCTGACCAGCGTATTTCTGCCGCCAGAGTAGACACTATGCCCGTAGTCGACGGTGCTGCCGACGATCAAGCGTGGGTTGAAGCGAAAGCTATTGTCACCAGGGATTCGGTTGCTGAGTTGGATATAAGCCTTAAGGCGGTCTACGACAGTTCTCATATCGCATTTTTAGTCAGCTTCCCTGACGCCAGCGAAGACAGGGAACATAAAGCCATGATATGGGACAAGCAACAGAATCTCTATAAAACCGGGCCCAAACGAGAGGACGTTTTCGTCTTCAAATGGAACATGGAACCGGTTCCGGTAGACCTGACATTGTCGGCGGATAACTCCTACAAAGCGGATGTCTGGTTTTGGAAGGCCAATCGCACGGATCACGCAGGTTATGCAGACGATAAGGTTCAATTGTATGTAACTGATCCTCTTCCCAATACACAACGCATGATCTCGGCCAAAGGCAATCTGTTCTACCTGAAACGCAAGGGAGATGCTGGAAAGGCAGCTTACCAGGCGACCGTACATACCGATTTCGTAGGAGACGAAGCCCCGCGGTTCGAGCAGCAGAAACCCGAAGGTAGTCGTGCGGATATCAGGGCAAAAGGACACTGGGCGAACGGTTTCTGGACTATTGAATTTTCCCGCCCATTGAATACTAGTCAAACAGACGATGTGATATTTGACCCTAAAAATACATATGTATTTGGAGTATCTCGATTCGAGATTGCGGGTCGATCTCCCAATCCTCAGTTAGACCAACCCAAGTACGGAAGCGGGGAGATAGGAGAACATATCGTGCTTGAATTCGATTAGAGACGACACTTGTAATGTTGTCGTTTCACACGATCAAAAATATTTCGATTGCTACCTATCTCGCACTGATGGCCGCTATTGCTGCAATAGCGTACACACACACCCAATCTTCGTTGCTCTCGTTTGAAACAATGTCTGGGTGGCACGCCTCTATGCTGCACAATTTGTCTGAGGTAAATCGAAACATATTGAAATCCGATCGTCGATTCCTGATCTACCAGCGCCAGCAAGATATCAATTCCCAGGAGGGTCTCGATATTCTTAATCGGCTGATCCAGCTTTCGGAGCAACTGGATTCATCCGACGACTCTCGTCTTTCGATGCTGGAAAACTTCCGCCGTGCGCGAATCGCCTTCCAAATGGTGTTGGAAGAAACAGCCGTAGATGCCAGCACTGATACTGCAATCCAATTTTGGGAACTGCTTGTCAGGCAAGTAGCAGAAGGGAGAAAAAAACTAGCTACGATCTCTAGACAACAGATATCTAACGAACATGAAGAGTCACAGCAAACTGTTCTCTCAATATTAAACCTTCTCCGGCTAGTGGAGAGCTGGCTTGAACGGTACGATGTACAGGAACGTGTAGATGTTGAAGATATAACCTGGTCTCTGAATCAAGCCCTCATCAATATAGAGAATCTCCACCAGCTGGTCCTGGCTGCCAAAGGTAAAGAGGACGAACACACTCATAGGCATCGGGATATAGGGCAGGTTGTGTCACAGTTATCCCAAGAGATAAAACGCCTCCGAGCCGCATTTCTCATATTCGTCGATGAACAAGCCTTTGGTACCGCTGATATCGGTAGTAACACCATCCACGGAATCATTGACAACACGCGCAGGGAGATTCCAAATTTACTCCGTGAAATCAATAAATTAATCGAAAATGATGTACAGCGCGCCCAGGAGGCGATGAAAGCAGGTGCCGTAGACAAACAAAAAACACTCTTATTCATAGTAATCATTGCCATTGTTCTGGGCTTGATTGGCTCGTTTTTCATCGATCGCTTGATAGCCAAGCGTTTTGGTATTCTGGTCAAAGGGACTCAGCGCTTTTCCGTTAACGATTTGGAATATCAAATCGAACTAAATGCCAAAGACGAATTTGGGACTCTGGCAGTCGCCTTCAATGAAATGGCCGAGTCATTGGCTAAGAAAGAACAGCAGTTGAAAATCAGGTTAGCCCAGTTGGACAGGGCCAACTCTCGAATATCGTCTACCAATGCGATTCTGGAAACCAAGGTGGATGAGCGGACCAAGGAGCTTCAGATTGCCAAGGAAGAAGCCGAATCGGCCAGCAAGGCCAAGAGTATGTTTTTAGCCACCATGAGTCACGAGATTCGTACACCCATGAATGGCGTATTGGGCATGACTGAACTGCTGTTGGATACAGCCCTCGATGACCGACAGAGGCGGTTTGCACAGACGATTGAGCGTTCGGGAAACTCATTGTTGACGATCATCAACGATATCCTCGATTTTTCAAAAATCGAAGCCGGTAAGCTGATGCTTGAGTCACATGAGTTCAATCTGCGAGTACTGGTGGAAGAAACTGCTGAGTTGTTCGCGGCTCGGGCTCACACTAAGGGAGTGGAGTTGAGAATTGATCTCCCGGTGGATCTGCCCCGCATAGTGCAAGGTGATTCGAATCGTATACGCCAAATTCTCACAAATCTTCTCGGTAATGCGAATAAATTCACCAAGGCCGGGCATATTGTCGTTCGTATCCGCGTAGTAAACCAAGACGCGCAAGATGTTGAACTCCTATTCGAGGTAGAAGATACGGGAATTGGTATCACCAACGAAGCACAAGCCCATATATTTGATTCCTTTTCGCAAGCCGATGGAACCACCACCCGAAAATATGGCGGTACCGGTCTGGGTCTTGCGGTCTGCCGTCAACTGGCTGCCCTGATGGGGGGCGAAATGGGCGTTTACAGCAAGGTGAACAGGGGCTCTAGATTCTGGTTTAACCTAAGTTTGGAGCAATGTTCAGATAGCCTGGAGAACAGGACATCCATGCATCATTCCGGGTCGATTCCGAAAGCAACGATGCAAGAGATGCCCGCATCAAACTTCAGTGCTCATATATTGGTAGCGGAGGATAATCCGGTGAACCAACTGATGGCGCGGGAAGCGCTGGAGACTTTAGGATACCGGGTGTCCATGGTTGAAAACGGCAGCGAGGCGATTGGGGCGGCTGCAGACCGGGATTACGACCTGATTCTAATGGACTGTCAGATGCCGGAGATGGACGGCTATCAGGCTACGCGACTTATCCGCGAGCACGAACAGCGGAAAGGTGGGGGTAGAGTGCCTATTGTTGCAGTCACCGCCAACGCCATGCAGGGCGACCGAGACAAGGTGCTTGGTGCTGGCATGGACGACTATCTGAGCAAGCCTTACACCCAGAATCAATTGAGAAATATTCTCTCGCGTTGGCTGGCGTCTGTGCCTGGCATAGCCAGGAAATCTGAATCTGCTCCCTCGACAAGCAACGACCCGAAAAAAATAACGGGGATAACGTTGGATCCTGGTGCCTTAGACAACATTCGAAAGCTTCAACGGCCCGGAAGGCCTGACTTATTGAGTGCTGTTATCGAGAAGTACATGGAGAGTGCGCCGGAATTGATTGATAAGCTGCGACAAGGGATAAACGAAAATGATGTGGAAGCTCTACGCATTGCAGCACACACATTGAAGTCCAGCAGCGCAAACCTGGGGGCCGAAGCATTGGCGAAAACCAGTCTGGAACTCGAAACCATGGCTCGCAACAGAGAGACTGAGAATTTATCAGGCTTACTAAAGCGCCTGGAAGCTGATTACGAACAGGCAGTGGCTGAGTTGATGTCCCTGCAAGAGGTGGTCGATTGCAGGCTCCAAACAGGCTAGAAATATGAAAGCAAGCGACATACCGAACGCCAACCAAGTCTTGGTCGTTGACGACGATTTCACGATACGACTTCTGGTGGCGGAGGCCCTCGAACAGGCTGGTTTCAGAGTCATCGAGGTGGAGAACGGAAGAGACGCTCTGGCCGCATTCCAGGAGCATCAACCGAGTGTGGTGCTGATGGACGTTGTGATGCCGGAGATGGACGGCTTCGTCGCCTGCTCAGAACTGAGAAGACTCCCAGGAGCCGAGCATATTCCTGTATTGATGATGACTGGTCTGGAAGACGAGGAGTCGATCAATCGTGCCTATGATGCCGGAGCTACCGATTTTATTACCAAGCCGATCAACTATACTTTGCTCGGACATCGAGTGAGGTATATGCAGCGCTCCAGCAAGACCACGCTGGATCTGGTCAGTAGCCAGCGCCATCTTGCCAATGCGCAGCGCATTGCTCGCCTCGGTCACTGGACCTGGGCTCTGGAGACCAATTCGGTTTATTGGTCGGAGGAGGCGCGGCAGATTTTGGGGCTGAAAGATCTCCCTACGACCACCCCTTTCGACAATATTCTTTCCTGTATTCCGATCGAGGAAAGAGATTGGGTTCAGGTAAAATATCAGGAACTGATGGAAATAGAACAGGCCGCTGAGTTCAGTCACCAGGTTGTTCATTCCGACGGTTCGAAAAAGTATATACAGCAACAGGTGGAGGTGATATCCAACGACCACGGAAAAGCGATCAGGCTGTACGGCACGGTACAAGACATTACTAGTCTAAGGAAGGCGGAAAATCGCATTCGAACACTTGCCTATTACGACACCCTTACCGGTCTGCCGAACCGCGAATTCTTCAAAGAAAATCTAAACAGGGCGATCTCTCTCGCTAAACGCTATGACCGAAAGGGTTCCCTGCTGTTTCTCGATCTCGATAATTTCAAGCGCATCAACGATACGCTGGGCCATAAAGTTGGCGATCTACTGCTCGTCAACGTCGGTGAACGTCTACGAAAAAGCACACGTGCAACCGACCTCGTGAACCGACCTGGGGCCGTCGCTGAAAACGATAACCTAGCGCGGCTGGGTGGTGACGAGTTTACCGTGCTGATATCGGAAATACGCTCAGTCGAAGATGCAAGCGCTATCGCCAGTCGAATTCTGGATTGTTTTTCGAAGCCCTTTCATCTTTCGGGCCATGACATGGTCATTTCCCCCAGCATCGGAGTTGCTGTTTTTCCCGACGATGGCGAGGAGGTGGATACCCTGCTACAGAACGGCGACATGGCGATGTACTCTGCCAAGCGGGACGGAAAGAACGCGTTTCGTTTTTTCAATGCTTCCATGAACGAAGCAGCTCAGAAGCGCCTGCTTATGGAGAATCAGCTTCGCAAGGCCCTCGAAAAAAACGAACTATCACTCCACTACCAGCCACAAAAGGATATGGTCACAGGGCGGATATCCGGTGTGGAAGCCTTGTTGCGTTGGAGTAATTCTGAACTGGGACAGGTGCCACCCGGAGAATTCATTCCCCTGGCGGAAGAGACCGGGATGATTGTAAAAATTGGTGAGTGGGTGTTGCGCACTGCCTGCATCCAGGCCAAGACTTGGAGAACTCGGGGTATCCCACTGGAACGCATGGCAGTCAATGTATCGGTACACCAGTTCGTGCAAACGGGCTTTCCGGAACTCGTGGCGCGGATTCTTTCGGATACCGGCCTTGAGCCGGAGGCATTGGAGTTGGAAGTCACAGAGAGTCTTCTGATGAAGGACGCGGAAAGTGCTGTGCGTACGCTGAATGAACTCAAGGCGCTTGGTATTCAGCTTGCGATAGACGACTTCGGTACCGGTTACTCAAGCCTGAGTTATCTGAAACAGTTCCCTATTGATCGGCTTAAAATCGACAGGGCATTTGTAAACGATATCAATATCGACCCCAATGATGCCGCGATAGCAATGGCGGTGATCGCTATGGCCGAGAAAATGTCGCTTCGGGTTACCGCAGAGGGGGTTGAGAATGAGGAGCAACTTGGCTTTCTCAAGGCCAAGCATTGTGACGAAATACAGGGTTATCATTTGAGCAGGCCTCTGGCAGCCCGTGAAACGGAACAATTTCTTATCGGATGGCAGGGTACGGAGGAGTACCAGCAAGGTCAGCCACCAACTGTCCTGATCGTAGATGATGATCCCAATACCCTACGGGTACACAGCCGGGTACTCGGGTTCGATGGATACAGGATTCTTACCGCTTCAAGCGCTGTCAGCGCGCTTGAGCTACTGGCGAAGAATGATGTGGGTGTAGTGATTTCCGACTATCAAATGGCGGGAATGAATGGCAATGAGTTTCTAAGCCGAGTGAGAAGACTCTACCCGTCCAGTGTTCGACTCATGGTGAGTGGTGCCAGTGATATACAGTCGTTGATCGACAGCGTGAATGAGGGGGCTATCTACAAATTTTTGGAGAAACCTGTGCCCACCAGTGAGTTAAGAGAGACAATCAGAGAGGCGTTCGCAGTTTCCGTGAAAAACCCAACTGTAGATACATCGTTGACCGCATGAATAGTAGAAATCAATCGTAGGCGGCCTGAACGCTAGGAGTTGGATCCTTGGCAAACGGGCTGGCCATTGCCCCGATCATCGTTGAGTCCACAGGCCAACCATCCAGTCCTCCGATGCGATACGCTGTGCTCACTCCACGGCAATGACGCGCATGGTCGTGTGACTTGCTGCGCCTTCGCTATTGACCGTAAACGTTCGAGCGAGCGGACCGACCAGCTCGTCCGGTGCGGCAACATATAGATGGCACTTGTCCAAATCGGGATGATCTTGTTGCAACAGCGCATAGAGTGTGGGCGCGTCGGTTTGCTGCGGTAGCTTGGTCAAACGGAAATTGTCCAAGGCGTCCTCCCAAGATCGGAACAGGTTGAGAACCTTGTCGCCCCAGGCCGGCTCATGCACCAGGTAGACGTGCAGCCAATCCGCATTGTCGATGGCGATCGCGTGCTCCAGCAGGCTCTTGACGTACCCGATGCCCTCGCCGGCCGCGATCAGCACACAGGGCGCGATGTCGTCTTCCTGCAGCACGAAATTTCCGTGCGGACCTTCAATAAGGACCATCTGGCCAATGATGTCGTCGGCGAGCACCGACTGGCCGAAGTCGTCATTGGCCCGGCGCCGGATCAGAAACAGCAGATGCCCAACGTCACAGGCACAGGAGGCGACCGGATAGATCCGGCTGGCCCCGTCCTCGTTGGTCAGGCGCACGGTCTGACCGGACATGAAACGCAGGGAGTGTGTGCGAGGCGTTTTCAAGTGCAGCAGCGCACCCTCGGGACTCAGGTGCTCGATGCGTTGCACGATGGCGCGAATCTCTTGCGCCGGGAGCTGTGCCGGGCTGGTCGCCTCGTGAGCCTCGATCACCAGGTCGGTGACGGCGGTCCATGAGCAGGCGAGGATATAGCCCTCCTCCTGTTCATGGGCGCTGAGTACATAATCATGCTCCCGTAACTGGGTCGCCCGGCCCGCAACAATACGACACTTGCAGGCGCCGCAGTTGCCGCAGGAGCAGCCGTAGTCCATATGCAGCCCGGCGCGCAGGGCTGCATTGAGCAGGCTCTCTTTGCCCTCGACAATATATTCATGACCGCTCGGCTTGAGCTTCACTTTGGCGGCGAGCAGCTTCAGGAAGGTATCCCGCGCGAAGATCTCCGCGCGCGCGTCTACCCCAAGGGAGGGTGCTTCCAGGCTGGCGATCAGGCTCTCGCGCAAGGCATCCAACCGTGTGCGCGTCGCCGGCTCGGCGCTCGCACTGATCTCCTCCAGGCGCTGCGAGATTTCCTCGAACAGCAGCTCTCCCCTATTCAAGGCCGCCTTGGTGAGGACGAGCACCGACTGCATCTCCTTGAGTCGAGCCAACAAAACGTCCGGTTGCGGAATCCAGCCGTCGCTGTATTCACGCTTTGGTCGCGCTGTCTCCTTGATGCGTTCTATTCGTTCGAATACCGGATCTCTGTCGAGGTCGATCTTGGGGTACAGCGACAACAAATCGCCGATCGCGATCTTGCCTTCTAACATGTTCAGGCCGCTCTGGCGCAGGGTTTCCTGCAGCTCGCTGCGCGTGACTCCGGCCAGCTTGGCGGCACGGGATAGGGATAGGGGCTGTGGCATAACTAGTGGACCTGGTTGTCGTTTTCCGGCGTGAAACCTGCGTGCGCACCGACCAGGTGCGGGAGGCACCCAGCAAAGGCGAAGACCGACGTTGAAAAGCTTATCACCGCAGCGGGGTACCGTACACTCCCATCCGCATGTTTCGGCGAGAGCCTGCAGATTAAGGTCGAGCTACCATTTTTGCAGTGCGGGCGTTCTTGACGCGGAGTTCTGCTCGCAGCAATGCACACTCTTCGTGAAGGGATCGTTCTGCGCCATAAGCCTTACCCGGGTATTGACGAATCGGCGTCAACACCATCAGCGCTGATATCCGGCGTATCGATTATCGTTGGCATTCGCGGGAAATGGTTTCGGGTCGCTTCTATTCTCGCGGCGGTCGAAATCACTGCGCGTTCAACAAGCCCCGTATAGCGCCGGGGTCAGCTGGTGATCTGGGGCCACCGCGATGCCAAAGCCGCTGCGCTCGAAGCCACCAGGAGGTCGCGCCGCCACAAGCCAGCTTGTTAGACTGATCAAACCACAAGGCAACGAACCGCTTGGCTGGGCCATCAACGGACGTGGCAGGGTAGCGTTCGGATCGCAGGTGCGAAGGCGCGTGAAAATGGTGTTAGCACCTCCCATACTTGCTGGCCTCGAGCCTGACAGGAGAAACCGGACCATGAATGCTCTGACCCTCACTCGTCCCGACGACTGGCACGTGCACCTGCGGGACGGCGACATGCTTGCGGCCGTGCTGCCGGACACCGCCCGGCGTTTCGCCAGGGCCATCGTGATGCCCAACCTAAAGCCGCCTGTACGCACCGTGGCGGAGGCTGCCGCCTACAGGGGCCGCATACTCGCGGCCCTCCCTGCTGGGCTGACCTTCGAGCCCCTGTTGACCCTATACCTAACGGACAACACGTCGCCCGAGGAGATCTATAAGGCCAAGGCCAGCGGCTTCGTACATGCAGTGAAGTATTACCCCGCCGGGGCCACCACCAATTCGAATTCCGGCGTCACCGACATCCGGCGGGTGGACGCCGCACTGGAGGCGATACAAGCGGCCGGGTTGCCCCTGCTGCTGCACGGCGAGGTGACAGACCCGGGCGTGGACGTGTTTGATCGGGAGGCGGTGTTCATCGAGCGCACTCTGGCGCCCCTGCTGCAGCGCCTGCCCCGGCTCAAGGTTGTACTGGAGCACATCACCACCCGTCAGGCAGCGGAATTCGTGGCAGCTGACCCGGCCAGCGTGGGGGCTACCATCACCGCGCACCATCTGCTCTACAACCGCAATGCCATGTTCCAGGGCGGCATCCGTCCCCATTACTACTGCCTGCCGGTGCTGAAGCGGGAGACACATCGCGAGGCCCTGGTGGCCGCTGCGACCAACGGCAATCCCAAGTTCTTCCTGGGCACGGATAGCGCACCCCACGTCACGTCTGCCAAGGAATCGGCCTGCGGCTGCGCCGGCATCTATACTGCCCATGCCGCTATCGAGCTGTACGCCGAGGCCTTCGAGGCGGCTGATGCACTAGACAAGCTGGAAAATTTCTCCAGCCATTTTGGCCCCGACTTATATGGCCTGCCCCGCAATACCGATACCATCACCCTGGTGAAGGGAAGGCATACCGTGCCTGCCCGGCATGACGGAGGCATCACCCCTCTAAGGGCAAACGACCAACTGGCTTGGCGGATGGCGTAGGAGTCAGCCGTTTGTCAGGAAACCAAAACCGCGGTTGCCGACAGTCCTTTCCTTCAAATAAGTGATCGAACTGCTCAAGACCCGGTAGCCGAACGGCTTGATCGGGGAACGGCTGTTCCCGTAACAGAGCGGCCCTTCACCTGAAGCGGTCTAATCGGCAACTGCGGGTCGGGTCTTGTCATCTGAGTAAATCACTCAAGAAATTTATTGCTCCGCATCATCATGCTGCACCGCAATAGGTGGGAATCGGCCAACAAGAAACATTCGTTAACTTGACTAATTTGGGAGCGGACTTCAAGACGGCTTAAATAGACACTCGGCAGGGGGTTTCAAGTGTTCGGCGATTTTTTCCTGGGCCATGTCGCATAGACCGCATTGGCGGCACGAGGTGTTGCCGTAGGCGCTGAGCGGGAGGTTAGTAATCAGCCGGCGACCGAATTCGGTGCCGAGGTCACTGTCGGCGGGGTGGTTGTGAAGAAATTGTTCGACCTGGGCGCTGAATCGATCGATGAATTCCTCCATCTCCTGGCAGTGTTCACGCTTCCCGGCAGCGTTAATCAGACTGTTGAGGCAGTCGATAAATTTTCGGTTTCGTTTGTCGGTCTCAGCGTCTCCGGTCTGGAAACGGCTTTTCCAGCGCAGCGGACGCATATTTTCAACTCTTCTGCTGGCTAAAGATTAAAACATTCTAACTCAAATCGATCCATCGCTCGACCTATTATCTGTAATTCTGCTGTCGGAAGGATGAGGAATTTTCACATACCAGTGCGCTGTGCAATGGCTGTGTTTTTTTCTGGTAGATGATAGTCCCACCCAGCAATTTCGTACCAGCTGGAAGCAGTGAGAGCAATCATTCTGAGTAACCAGTTGGGGTACTGAGACATTCGACTAAATTTAGTAGGTTTTCTTTTTGGTCGTTCCGACTTGAAGGGGCAGTTCCGGCCAAACAATAGACGTTCCTCTATCCTACTCGAAACTTCTGGAAGATACTGGAGGCGGAACTTGCCGATCTTTTTATGCAAAGGCACTAGAAACCCTCTAGCTCAGATCTGGAGATAGTATGCTTAACTCCTCACCACGCCTCTTGTGATAAAGATATTGTTCCCGGAACATCTCCATTACTACGGAACGATCCAGCTTCTACATGGTCCATGTTTCTTCACGCCTAAGCAGGTGCAGTCTTGAACTTCCCGCCGGCGCGACCACAACAAACCAGGATGGAGAATGGAGATGAAACCCAGATTACTCACAACCCTTTCACTTGTTGCCTTACTGTTTGCCGTACCGGCTCATTCGGTAGCG
>Ga0316189_10004624_pt1 | contig 13222 bp, 9 predicted proteins | sample LowCovwburrow_MG_FD_204930 | JGI IMG/M metagenome (GOLD analysis project Ga0316189, IMG submission 204930) | Coastal sediment microbial communities from Maine, United States - Lowes Cove worm burrow | ecosystem: Environmental > Aquatic > Marine > Coastal > Sediment | place: USA: Maine... | reverse complement strand
CAACCGCTGGAGCGACGGGACCTCCTCAAGAACCTTGAGAATAGCGGTTATACGAATACTGAATTTAAACAAGAAATTGCCCAACTGGTCCGTCGCGGACTGGTGGAGAGCAAAGGCAAGAGCAAGCTGTCGCTCAATCGAGCTGCTCCTCTCTATACCGGGACCCTGGTAATGAAGCCGGCCGGATTCGGGTTTGCCACCGAACTTCACCCTGTCGGTAAAAGTAAGACTAAACTCGAAGATCCTTTTATTCCCAGCTCAGCCCTGTTCTCAGCCCGCCATGGGGACAGAATCCTGATGCTGGTCAACCTAGAGAGCCGGAGAAAGAATCCCGAAGCGGAGGTGCTGGGGTGCCTGGAACATGGCTCCTCAATTCTGACAGGTTTTTTCCATATCGAACGCAACCGTTTTATTGTTTATCCTGAAGACCCCCGCTTTCCTTTTACCATCACGCTGGACCAACTCCCGAAAATCACCGACAAGCCGGAAGTCGGCGATGTGGTTATTGTCAGGTTGGATGAAAAAAAATCTACCCCCTCCTCGGTACGCGGCAAAATAATAGAGATTCTCGGCAATCCCGATCTACCCGAAGTTCAACTCAGGATGGTGACCGAAAAGTATGGCCTTCCGGCAAAATTCAGCCCGGAAGCTCTCCAGGACGCCAAACAGGCCGAAACAGAACCGGACCTCGCCGAGCGTGAGGATTTACGTGACATCCTGCACTATACAATCGACGGTGAAGACGCCAAGGATTTCGACGATGCCATCGCTGTCTTGAAGCTGGATCACGGTTACCGACTCTATGTCTCAATTGCTGATGTAGCTGCCTATGTAATACCGGGCAGCCGGCTCGATATCGAGGCCTACGAGCGGGGCACCTCCACCTATTTCCCGGGTTTCGTACTGCCCATGCTGCCGGAGAACCTCAGCAACAATCTCTGCAGCCTGATGGCCGATGTCGACCGCCTCACCATGACGGCGGTACTCGACTTCGACCGGAAGGGGATGCTGCTGAAAAAGCGATTTACCAGATCAATCATCCGCAGCAAAATGCGGTTTACCTATGAGATTGTAAAACGGATTATAGTCGACCAAGACGATAACACACGGCGTCGCTTCAAAAAATTTCTAACTCCGCTAAAGTGGGCAACAGAACTTGGTGAAGCACTTCAACGTCAGAGAATAAAACGGGGCAGCCTCGTACTCACGATTCCCGAAGCGGAAATCAGGCTTGATAAAAAGGGCGGGGTTGTGGCCATTGACACAAAGCTGAGAAGCTTCGCCAATCAGCTCATCGAAGAATTCATGCTGGCGGCCAACGAGGCGGTGGCTGGGACCTTTGCTGAACGGGGAGTAGATTTACTCTATCGCATTCATGAGCGGCCGGACCCTGACAAAGTCAAGGATTTCACCGCCATCGCCAAGGCTTTCGGTCTCAACCCCGGGGACGCTGAGCCAACCCCTCAATGGTACAATGGGCTCGTCTCCCAGGTGCAGGGAACCGACCGTGAATTCATCGTCAACAGCCTGCTTCTCAGAACTCTACAGCAAGCCAGGTACAGCAGTGAAAACATCGGGCACTTTGGGATTGGCGCCCCAGATTACACCCATTTCACTTCACCGATCAGACGCTATCCCGACCTGATAGTACACCGGCTGCTTGCCGACTTAATCAGCCCAACAGGCGACTCTGGGAAAAAAGATCTGCCCCCGGCTCCCTATACTTCGCTCAAAGCTGCCGGACTGCACTTATCGGAGCGGGAGCGCAACAGCATCTCGGCCGAAAGAGAAATGACAGAGCGACTCAAGTGCAGGTATATGGAACCACGCATAGGAGAGCGATTCAAAGCAATAATCTCATCACTTTCGGACACCATGTTCTATGTCGAACTGCTCGATCAATTCGTCAGCGGCACCGTGTTCCTGAGCAGTCTGACCGATGACCATTACCTGCACGACTGGAAACGACACCGACTGATTGGCGACATTAGTGGAAAGATTTTTCAGGTCGGTCAGATAATCGAAGTCGAGCTGACCGAAGTTGATATAAGCACCCGTAAAATAATCTTTACGGTTACCGGCTGATCTTCTCAAATTAATTGATCTGAATTGCTGGAAATGGTCGCCTCTTCACCAGTATAGAAATTGAAGCAAAACGATCAATAGCCGGATTTAATTCTGCAAAGTACGCACTATGCTTTTTGTTTCTTGACTTGGGACCAAATTTTGGCATATTTAGATCAGTTATATTCGTGCTGACCTGTCTTGACGTCGTACATCACCCAGATACCGGGAGGAATAATAATGGAACAAACCACCAGCTGGTTTATGGCTATAATCTCAAATCCTTTTGCCAAAGGGCTTGCGCTTGGCATTCTATTCTGCATCATCATTTATATCCGCGGCTTTATCAGGCGTAACGAGTTGACTAAGGAAGTGAACAGGCTGCGCGCTCACCTGCACACCAAGCTTGAAATCGATTCCAGTGAAAACGAGCGTCGCAAAACCGAACTGGAACGACTCAAGCAGGAGCGCGATAACCTCCGCATAACCGTACAGTCACTCAACCAGAAGCCCGGCCGCAAGGAGATACGCCAGTATTTCATCTACCAGACTGCGCTGGACATTATGTTCGAGAAAGCACCGGGATTTGCTCCAGCCTGGCAAATCACCCTAAAAGAAGCAGAGAGTCTCTTCGAAAAATCCGAAAAAGGCGTGGTTCCGCTGCTCAAGCGTTTGATGCCAACAACGCCCGACAAGCAGGCAGAGGAATACGAGAAGATAAGCCGGATATCACTGGAGGACACCAGCCAGAAAAACTGACTCTCGTCCGCAGATAAAACTTAAACACCAATTACCAAAGGGGTTGTCAGTGAATCTGGCAGCCCCTTCTTTTTTAGCCGATAACCATGATCGATTCCAAAACCATGCTGGCCAACCTGGCCGTTGTCCTGAAGCAACCAAAGTACGCCGAAAATATTGGGGCTGCCGCCCGGATGTGCTTCAATATGGGGATCTCAGAACTTATTCTTATCAGAGACGAAGCACCAACGTATGAAGACATGGCCAAGATGGCCACCCATAAAGCCGTGCATCTTATTGATACCATGCAGCGCCATACCAACCTTGAGGAGGCTCTCGCCCCATTCAGCTTTGTGGTTGGCACAACCGCCAGACTGGGCAGAAAGAGAACGATGGAACGGCCCCCGAGAGACATTATCGAAGAGATTATTCCTCTACTTGCTCACAACAAAATTGCCTTCCTGTTTGGCCCTGAGGATCGGGGATTGACCAACGATGATTTGAAATTCTGTCAGTACACTTCCTGCATCCCAACAGCAGAATTCGCCTCCCTCAACCTCGCTCAAGCCGTGGCGATTCACTGCTATGAACTCTACTACGCCATTGTCGAAATGAGCCGAGAAGAGGCGGCTGAACCCGAGTATGCATCAACCTTTCAGCTTGAAGGGATGTACCGCCACGTACAGGAGGCATTGTTGAGGATCGATTTTCTTGATAAGAAAAGTCAGCACTACTGGATGAGAAATATCAGGCAGTTTTTGGGCCGTGTAAGATTGTCGTCAAAGGAGGCCAATATAATCAGAGGCATATGTCGTCAGTTTCTCTGGCATCAAAAAAATCATAGGGATACTCAACCAAGGGAGTTCGATCCATTATGACCACACCTCTCACAGCCTCAATCCAGCAGTCCATAGCAGCCAATAAGTTTTACCCACCCCGTATAAACACATCCCAGTCCATAGACCGTCACTCAATTATTACCGATCGAACCGGTGACGGTCTTTTTGCCGGTCGGATCATCATCGTCGAGGCCCAGGCCGGACAGGGAAAGACGACGCTTGTTTATCAGTACCTGACCCACTCGGGAACTCCCTTTATCTGGTATCAGATCGGCACCGAAGACAGTGATCCGGTGGTCCTGCTGGCCGCCTTGAATCTGGCTTTCTCTCGCAGATTTAACAATTTCACCTCGCCCCAGCTAGAAGCCATACTTGACAACGGGCAGGTCGGGCCGATGGATCTGCAGGGCTGCGCCAACATTCTGCTCAATGATATCGATACGGCTCTGGACTCTGACATCTTTCTGGTGCTTGATGATCTTCACCTGATCAGTGAGGCTCAACTCACCAACCAACTGCTTGATTACCTGATCGACACCTCGCCGCCTAACCTTCATTACATCCTGATCAGCAGGCACCCACTCAGAATGGAGGCCAGGGCTATTCGCAAAAATCCCTATGCGATCTATCTGGACAGTGACGACCTCGCCCTTGGACTCAAAGATATCGAGTGTTTATACAGCACTGTTCTGGGTGCCGAAATCGCCCGCAGCGAAGCCGAGCATATTCTGGAAATCACCAATGGCTGGATCATGGGAATCGTTCTCGCCGCGAGTCCACTTGCCGGCGGCGTGAAATCGGTCAAACCTGAAAACCTCATCACTCAAAAACCTGACCTCTTCGGTAAAGGGCTGGACAGCTTTATGCTTAGCTTTTTTCAGGATGAGATCCTCACCCAGATCCCTGAGATGTTCCACGATCCATTCATCAAGCTCAGCTTTCTGGATGAAATCAACATTGATTTTGCTCAGCAATTGATCGATATAGAAAAACTGGACGAGCACCTGGGTAAAATTGCCGATCAGAACTTTTTCATCTACCACCTGGATGATTCGTCCCAAATGTTCCGTTTCCACCACCTGTTTCAGGAATTTCTGCAATCCAAAGGCCGACAGCTACTTTCCCCTGAATCTATCACCGACATCTACCGCCTGGCGGCGGATTATTATCTCCAGCATGATCTGCTGGAGAGAGCACTGAAGTCGCTCAGACTCGGTGAAGATTATCAGAGAATGGAACTGGTGCTCAAAGAGCAGGGACTCAAACTCATTTCGGCAAATCGCACCGTCACGATTCTGGGTATTTTACAGACAATTCCTGAGAACACTCTTCTTGAATACGGCTGGTTGAGCTTCTTCCATGCCCTGTTGAACACCGATTTTCAGCCCCAGACCACCCTCCCCTATTTTCAAGCCTGTATTGAGAAGTTCAGCCATGATAATGATGAAATTGGTGAACTAATGACCCTGTCTCAGCTCATCTATTTTCACTTCGTCATTTCCGGCCGCTACCGGGAGGGCTCTGAACTGCTGGGCAGAACAAGAGTACTTTTCGAAGCCATTCACAAGGAATTGCCTCGGGATATTTCAATCATGGTGGTAAGAAACCTGGCTGCCGGATACTGCTTTTTCGATGGAAAAATGGATCTTGCCCGCCACTACGCAAGGCGGGGATGTGATCTGGCTGAGCGGATCGGCAGCAAAAACTTTCTGGCTGCATCGAGATTCATTCTCGGCTATATCGGTCTGCTCAGCGGCGACGGCCGCAGGGCCAGAATGGAGATCGAAAAATCCTATACTCTGGTCAGCGACCCGCTTGTTGGAATGAGTAATCGTTTGACCCTGCATGTTATGCAGCTTTGCGAACTTTCAATGTACGGTCGTTTTCAGGCCTTTTTATATCACAAGGATCTGATCCTCGAAGGTGTCGACCGGGAAGTAGTCAGGCAGACAGTAGCAGCTCCCTACCTGTATGTCTGGTCCGCCATTGGCTTGATCTCGGCGGGTAAATTCAACGATGCCCTTGACCTCATCGAACAGGGAATGTTTGTCTCAAAAACCGCCTCGAGCGAACACATGACCAGCCAGCTTTTACAATGGCGAGGTTTTATCCACGCCTTGCATGGAAAACGGCAGAACGCGATTGACGATATAGAGCTGGCTACCGAGATGCGCGCGAGAGCCGGCGGGCCCTTTTTTACAGGATACCACTTTGCCGTCAAGGGGGCTGTCCTCGCCTTTCTCGATCAACTCGAAGAAGCCCGGAATTGTCTGGAAGAGGCAATGACCATTGCTGAGCAGATTCCCTCGCCCTATATCCAGGTCTGTGCGATGTCCTACCTCTGCTACATTGACCTGAAGAGCGGCAGTGAAGCTGAGGCAAAATCCCGCTTGCGAACCCTGCTGGAGTTAATGATCGATTCCGGTTACGATTTTTTCTGGGGCTGGGAGCCTGCCAGTATGCTCCTGTTGCTGTCCCACGCAGTAAAACATAACATCGAGCCAGATTTTGCCAAACAGCTTGCCCGTCAGAGGCTGCTTCAGTCATTGGACAAAGACGGTAAGGCCTTGCCAATGCTCGTTATCAAGGTATTGGGGACCTTCTCGATCAGCCTGGGCGATGAAGAACTCTTCAGTCTAAAAGATTTCAGCACTCACCAGCGTGAATTGTTTGGGCTGCTTATCTCTGCCCCCGATTTTCGCATCAGCCAGGATCAGGTGCAATTCGCTCTCTGGAAAGACAGCCCACCGGATAAAGCCAGTAAAACATTTTACACATTGCTCAGCAGATTACGAAAAGTTCTGGCAGAAAAGATAGAGGACCCCACCCGTTACATCTGCGTGGAGAAAAGTTATGTCCAGCTTAAAAACACCACCGTTGACGCGGCAAATTTTCTCGAACTGGCGCGCCTCGGAGCGAGTCTTGGCAAGCGGGAATTGTGGTGGCAGGCTGGAAATGCTTTTTACAGCGCCCTCAGCTTCTGGGATAAATTTACCGACAACGATTATTTCCAGGGTGATCAGGCCACCGACTACACCGATGAAATTCTCCATGCCTTGCGCAGTGTCTGTTTGACCTGGGCCGGAACCTTGGCAAATTTCAATCGTTCAGGCGAAGCGCTTGCCCTGTTGGAAAAGACCGACAAACTGCTTCTCTCCGACGAGGACAAGGTAGCACTTCAGCATAAATTATACATGGAGCGGAAGAGCCCCATCAAAGCCCAGAACCTTCTCGCCAAGTATCGGCAGGAGCTGCTGCGTCTAGGTTATTGTGAGGAGGAGGCAGAAGAGCTGAAGGGCTCGTTGATGCAGCTTTAAACCGGCTGGTAGCTGATCAGAGCAGCGGCTCCAGCGGACATTCGGCACAGAGTGGCGTTCCCTTCTTGCAGAACTGCTTGGCCGTCCTGACCAGCAAGGCATGATATTGATTAAACATGGCAGCGTCATGATCGAGATTGTCCATGAATAAATCATAGATTGTCTGGTAATCACAAGCTTCGGGAATCAAATTGTGGCGAGAGAGAATCCGATGGGTGTAGGCATCGACGACAAAGGTCGCATGCCCACCCGCATAGAGCAGTATTGAATCAGCAGTCTCTGCACCAATCCCTTTTACCTGCAGCAGTGCTTCTCTGGCGGTAGAAATATCTTCTGAAAAAAACAGAGACAGGTCACCTCCATAATCCCTCGCTAACATCTCCAAGAGGTTTTTCAAGCGCCGGGCCTTGAGATTGTAATAGCCTGAAGAGCGTATCAAATCAGCCAGCTGCTCCACCCGCATGTGCAGCAGGGCATCGAAGTTCAGCAGGTTGACCCGCTTCAGCGAATCGATTGATTTCTCGACATTTTTCCAGTTGGTATTCTGGGTCAGCACAGCCCCGACAATCACCTCAAAACTATTCTCGGCCGGCCACCAGTTCAGCGGACCAAAATAATCATCGAGCCGCTGGTAAATCTCCAGAAGCTGGTCATAAGTAATCCCCATAGCGCATGTCTTTACTCAGTCTCCGAAACAGATGCCGATGTCTCGTGCAGTGGTGAGTTTATCACTTGCCAGATCTACCTTTTTCCTGTTCTTGATTGCTTCTTCTATGGGTACCGCTTTCATTTGGGATGAATCCAGGGCAACCATGTGATCAAAGGTCCCGGCCTCGACCAGTCGTACGGCAGCCGCCCCAAACCTCAAGGCCAGCAATCGATCGAAGGTGGTGGGTGAGCCTCCGCGCTGCAAATGGCCCAGGGTCAGCGAGCGGGTGTCTTTGCCCGTCATCGCACGGATTTCAGTGGCAACCCACTCGCCTATGCCCCCCAGGATCACCTCTTCCCGTCCCAGCTCTCCTTTGCCTTTGGATATAATTTCACCCCCTTTAGCCAATGCCCCCTCGGCTACCACCACTATCGAGTAATGCTTCTCACGCAGTTCATTGTCAGCAATTTTCTCCGATACCCGTTCGAGATCGAATGGAATTTCCGGGATCAGGATAACATCTGCACCGCCCGAAATGCCAGAGTAGAGAGCAATCCACCCCGACTCTCGGCCCATAACTTCAACCACCATGACCCGGTCATGGGATTTCGCGGTTGAGTGAAGTTTGTCCAGCGCCTCGGTGGCCGTAGATACGGCAGTATCAAAACCAAACGTTCGATCGGTTGCCATCAGATCGTTGTCTATGGTTTTGGGTACCCCGATCACGTTCATCCCGAGTTTTGCAAATCGATGGGCAATTTCCAGACTGCCGTCCCCGCCGATAGCGATATGACAGTAAAACCCCATTCGCTTGTAATTTTTCATTATTTTATCACTGATATCGACCATTTTGATTTCGCCGGCCAGATTCTCAACCGGCTTGGCAAAAGGGCTCCCTTTATTGGTCGATCCCAGGATTGTGCCGCCGATTGCATAAATTTCCTGGACGTCACGGGGCGTCAGCCTGATCATTTCATCGATATCCAGGAATCCTGCATAGCCGCTCCTGCTGCCATAGACTTCCCAGCCCAATCGATAGCAGGCATGAACCACCGCATAGATTACGGCGTTTAGACCGGGGGCATCCCCGCCGCCGGTAGATATCACCACTTTTTTCATATTTTTCCCTCTACTTGCAAACTATCTGATCTACTCCAACCCATGAGTATGACAAGGAATTTCAATTTGTACAATGATAAGGATAACAATTAATCAATTCAAGCACCATGATTTATTCGAGTAGATGATCGTTTCTCTAACTAATCACTTTTATTTTATTTTTCCGTGCCTTACCAACTACAAGGAAACAGTTTAATAATTTATTGAAATGTATAATTTGACTTCTTATTGGTGCAGGCTTATGATGTTGGCAAATACGAGCAGACCCCATGCCATTTGGGCATTTGAGGTGCTAATAACCGGGACTAAAAACTTAGAGGAGGTTTACATGTCTCTATCCGTAACCGACCTGGCGGCGACTAAACTCAAGGAGTATCTCAGCCAGAATAATATCGACTCAGCATTGCGCGTTGCCCTGATGCAGGGCGGCTGATCCGGTCCCTCCCTGGGACTGGCTCTGGATGAGCCGAAAGAAAACGATAAAGTATACGATCAGAACGAATTGACCTTTCTGGTTGAAGACAGTCTGCTGGAAACATGTGGAGAGATTAATGTAGAATACATTGAGGCAGGACCACGCTCTGGTTTTGGCATCTCTTCGACCAACCCCATCGGGGGAGGTGGATGCTCGTCCGGATCCTGCGGATCCAACGGCTGCGGCTGATTCTGACACAAACCGATTCACACAATATAAAAAGGTGGATTTACTTCGTAAATCCACCTTTTGTTTTTCTACAAACTGCCCCCTTCAAGAACAAAAGTCAAAAACTTGACACCCCCGTTGTTCGTCCTTATCTTCTTGTCTGAATTATACTTTAAACGCTATTAATAAAGTTCAGACGTAGAGGATAAAAATCATGCAATTCGATAAGTTTACCTTAAAATCGCAGGAAGCGGTTCAGGGTGCCCAGCATCTTGCCGAACAAAACGGCAACCAGGAGATCACTCCGGCTCACCTTACCAAGGCCATCCTTGAGCAGCCAGACGGTGTTGTCGTTCCGGCACTGCAGAAAATGGGAATCGACCCGTCGCGTGTGTTGGCCCTGATCAATGAGCAGATACAATCTTTACCGGCAGTATCAGGTTCCGGCGCAACGCAGGTCTATGTGTCGGCTGAGCTGAAGCGGCTGCTGGACAACTCTTTTTCTGCCGCCTCTCAGATGCAGGACGAATACGTAAGTCAGGAGCATATCTTTCTGGCCCTGCTCCGAGAGCGTAAATTGAGTCTGACAGAGCAGCTCAGCAAAATGGGCATCAGTGAGCAGAATTTTCTCCAGGCATTGACTTCTATCAGAGGCAATCAGAGGGTCACCGACCCCTATCCCGAAGAAAAGTATCAGGCCCTGGAAAAATATGGCAAAAACCTTACCGACATTGCCAAACAGGGAAAACTTGACCCGGTCATTGGCCGGGACGAGGAAATTCGCAGAATCGTCCAGGTGCTTTCCCGACGTACCAAAAACAATCCTGTGTTGATCGGCGAACCAGGCGTCGGTAAAACTGCTATCGTCGAAGGACTCGCCCAGCGGATCGTCAATGGCGACATCCCAGCAACTCTTAAAGACAGGCAGGTTATCACTCTCGATTTGGGTTCGTTGGTTGCTGGCGCGAAATATCGGGGCGAATTCGAAGATCGCTTGAAAGCGGTGCTAAAAGAAATTGAGAAACGAAGTGGTGAAATAATTTTATTTATCGACGAGATTCACACCCTTGTGGGGGCCGGTGCGGCCGAGGGTTCGATGGATGCTTCCAATATGCTGAAACCGGCATTGTCCAGGGGAGAATTGCATTGTGTCGGGGCCACGACGCTCGATGAATACAGAAAATACATAGAAAAAGACAGCGCCCTGGAAAGGCGGTTCCAGCCAGTCCTCGTTCAGGAGCCCAGTGAGGAGGACTCCATTGCCATGCTGCGGGGTATCAAGGAGAAATACGAGCTCCATCATGGCGTCAGGATCCAGGATACGGCCACCGTGGCGGCGGTGGTACTCTCCAACCGCTACATCACCGACCGTTTCCTTCCCGACAAGGCAATTGACCTTATAGATGAAGCGGCCTCGCGGCTGCGCATTGAAATCGATTCCATGCCGACCGAGATTGACGAGCTAGACCGGCAGCGGATCAAATTGGAAATTGAGCAGGAAGCACTTAAAAAGGAGCAGGATAAGGCTTCAAAGCAGCGGCTCGATGATGTCCAGAAAAAACTTGCCGACCTCGGTGACAAGCTCAACGGCATGAAGGCCCAGTGGACATTGGAACGTGACACCATTGGCAGTATCCGCAAGATCAAAGAAGATATAGAAAAGGCCCAGGTTGAAGCACAACAGGCGGAACGTACCGGAGATCTGAGCAAAGTTGCAGAACTCCGCTATGGAACAATAGTTGCGTTGGAGCAGCAGCTTGACAAAGAAAATCTGAGACTTCAGGAGATCCAGGGACGCCATCATATGCTCAAGGAAGAAGTGAGCAGTGAAGATGTGGCAGCCGTTGTGGCCAAGTGGACCTCGATCCCGGTGGACAAACTGCTCGAAGGCGAGAAGGAAAAACTGCTGCAGGCGGAAGCCATGCTCAACAAGCGGGTCATTGGGCAGCAGGAGGCAATAGTTGCCGTGGCCAATGCCGTTCGCAGGGCCAGAGCCGGACTCCAGGACCCCGACCGACCATTGGGCTCGTTCATCTTTCTCGGCCCCACGGGCGTAGGAAAGACCGAACTGGCCAGATCACTGGCTGATTTCCTGTTCGACAGCGAACAGGCCATGATCAGGATCGATATGTCCGAATTCATGGAGAAGCACTCGGTGGCACGCCTGATCGGAGCTCCTCCCGGATATGTCGGTTATGACGAAGGCGGCTACCTCACCGAAGCTGTCCGCCGGAGACCCTACTCCGTTATCCTGCTCGACGAAATCGAAAAGGCCCATGGTGATGTCTTTAACGTCCTCCTTCAAGTCCTCGACGACGGCAGAATGACCGACGGAAAAGGCAGAACGGTCGACTTCAAAAACACCATCCTGATCATGACCTCCAACTTGGGGAGCGATCTGATCATGAGGCTGGCGGAAGAAAGTACCGACGAGGACAGTATCAAACACCAGATAGAGGAACTTCTCTATCGCCAGTTCAAACCCGAATTTCTAAACCGAATCGACGAAACCATTATCTTCCGAGCTCTGTCCAGAGAGGATATGTCCAGTATAGTGACTATTCAGTTGGGGCGGCTGGCCCGGCGGCTGGAGGATCGAAAATTAAAACTGCGCTTCAGCCAGAATGCCAAGAAGTATCTTGTTTCAGTTGGCTACGATCCACTTTTCGGCGCCCGACCGCTCAAACGGGCGATCAGAAAATATATTGAGGATCCACTGGCCATGGAACTATTGGAGAACAGATTCGAAGAAGATGCGGTGATCCTCGTCGATGCTGACCACAACGGCATTGTCTTTACCGCCGCCAATCGTGAACCCGAGGTGGTTGAAGCGGAATTGGTTGAGTAGTACCTTTCCCCTTTACCTTTTCTATTGTTTATGGTTGCATGGTCTGCCAAAAGCGGCCATGCAGCCTTAAGGTGAATAATGTCAGATTCCCCCTATCAATGCCAGGTGCTGATGTCGCACATGATGCTGCCCACCAACGCCAACCCGTTTGGGCATATACATGGCGGCGATATAATGAAATACATAGACGATGCGGCCGGAGTGGTGGCCATGAAGCATGCCCGGACCACCGTGGTTACCGCCTCCATCGATCGACTGGACTTTCACAAACCTGTGCATATCGGTAATTTGCTGATACTAAAGGCATCGCTGAATGCCACCGGAAGGACATCGATGGAGATCGGTGTGCGGGTCGAAGCCGAAGATCTGTTGACCGGCATCGTCACCCACATCGCCTCTGCCTATCTCACCTTCGTTGCTTTGGGCGCTGATGATCGACCAACTCCGGTACCGTTTTACAATCCGGAAACACCAGAGGCAATCCGCAGAAGAAAACAGGCCCAGGAGAGAAAGGCTTGTTACTATAAAAGTAAAAACGATAACGATTAAGACAGCAATTATGAGTGCCACTGTAGACGAATTAACGATCAGTTACGAAGAAGACGGCGTTGAGCTGGTGAAAGAACTGGACAAAGTCGTCCTCTCAAAAGGTGCCTGGACAACGATTTTATTTAGATATCAAAACCTTAACAGGTCAACCGGCGAATTCGGACCGGACATGTATTCGATACGACGCTACCAGAAGCGTCAGGGAGTTTACATTCCCAAATCTAAGTTCAACATCTCCAACGCCAAGCAGGCAGAAAAGATCGCCTCATCCCTGCAGAAGTGGATAGAGGACTAAGCCTGAACGAGATTTACCAGAGCACGTTTCATTTTTTTAACAAAACCCTAAACTTATTTATTGACAAAGTGAGTGGTAGGGTATAGTTTGTCGCGGCTTTTGCGGTGCTAATTGGCGCGGTAAAAGTGTTTTGTGGGACGAGAATCTAGTTGACATTTATT
>Ga0316189_10004623_pt1 | contig 13222 bp, 12 predicted proteins | sample LowCovwburrow_MG_FD_204930 | JGI IMG/M metagenome (GOLD analysis project Ga0316189, IMG submission 204930) | Coastal sediment microbial communities from Maine, United States - Lowes Cove worm burrow | ecosystem: Environmental > Aquatic > Marine > Coastal > Sediment | place: USA: Maine... | reverse complement strand
AGGCCTGACCGAAAACTCAAAGGGCCTGACCGAAAACTCAAAGGGCTCGACCGAGAGTTAAAAGACCTTGGCCTACAGAAAACCGACATTGATACCAGCGAGTTCTTATTATTTAGAGCTTTGTTTTGGTTTATCCAAGAAAACAAAGCCCTACTTAGCCGCTACTCTATCGATAACGATATCTACACGACCGGCCAGTTCATTGTCGAACATATGCCAAATGTATTTCAAATTGATGAACTAGAAAAATTTGCCGAGATCGAGCAGCAAATTCACAACGCACTATATCGGGCTACAAGAGTTGACTCTATCACCCGCGCCCTATCGTTGCCATTAGGTCTATCAAGCTCTGAGCCGACGCTGGAGCAACCGAACTCCGCAGAGTCTGACCTAGTCATCAAGACGCAGAATGTCGCGCTTATTGGGCAGGCTCATCGAGTCAAACAATTGCGACTTGACAACGAACACCAGACAACTCGAATATCTGACCTACTCGAACATCGAGCAGATTTAGTCGACAAGTTAAAACAACAAAAGCGAGACTCAGCTGATCTCGAAGCCAAGCTGAGAGCTGAGATTGACCACCTGCATGAGCGTCTGCATGCGCAACACGTTCGCAATGACGAACTACATGGATACTTATTGATGCGCCCCACAACACGTGCAAAACGTGTTGCCCGCCGAACGGTAAACCGCCTTACAGGCGCAACTGTGATTGAAGAACTACCCGAACCCGAAGTGCCAAAAGAAGAGGTGCCGCAAGAAGTTGAAACGCCAACTCTTCCGATCGGCGAGCTAATCGGCCAGAATCGTGAAGACTACCAATTATGGGTGTCAGAGAACACCCTAAGCGAAAGTGATATCGAAGCCGCCAAAGCCGAAATCGAAGCAATGGCGTTTAAGCCTCTATTTTCTATACTGGTTCCCATCTACAACACAGACCCTGAGTACCTACTGCCGATGATCGAATCGGTGCGCAATCAAATATATCCGCATTGGCAATTGTGTTTGGTCGATGACTGTTCTCCGAAGTCGTATCTTAAGCGCATACTTGAGCACGAAGCCCTTCAAGATGAACGCATTAGCATTCAGTTAAATGATGTAAATCAAGGTATCTCAGTAACTACTAATGATGCGCTGGCGATGGCATCAGGTGACTACATTGCGTTACTCGACCACGACGATGAAATTAGTATTGATGCACTATACGAAAACGCCAAAGTCATCAATGCAACGCCCGATGTAGGCTTGATTTACAGCGATGAAGATAAGATGGACATGCAAGGTAAGCGATTGGAAGCTTATTTCAAGCCCGATTACTCGCCAGATCTACTACAAACTAATAATTACATTTGCCACTTTACGGTTATCAAAAAGTCGATTGCTGAAGAAATCGGCGGCTTTCGTGAGGGTTTAGACGGCTCTCAAGATCACGATATTATTATCCGCTCGGCAGCGGCCACCGAACGCGTGGTGCACATACCCAAGATTCTATATCACTGGCGAAAAATCCCAGGCTCCACCGCGGTGACGTACGATTCAAAATCGTACGCATGGGAAGCTGGCCGAAAGGCAGTTGAGGACCAGCTTAAAAAAGAGGAAACTGGTGTCAGAGTTGAATTCGGCTCACTCAAAGGAACCTACCGTGTATTTCGTGAGATTAAAGGCAACCCTTTAGTAAGCATAATTATTCCGTTCAAAGATAAACCGGAACTGCTCGACTCTTGTCTAAGTTCTATACTCAACCGCTCAAGCTATCAAAATATCGAAATCATTGGTGTTAGCAACAATAGCGAACAAGCGCTAACCCACGAACGCATGAAGCACTATGCCGAAGCAGATCAGCGAGTTCGTTTCGTAGAGAAAAATGTGCCATTTAATTTTTCGACTATTTGCAATTACGGCGTCACCCAAGCTAACGGTGAATACATTGTATTATTAAACAATGATATCGAAATTATATCGCCAGATTGGATTGAACGCCTACTTGAGCATGCGCAACGAGATAGCATTGGTGCCGTCGGCGGCAAACTACTTTTTGCTGATGGGCTGATTCAGCATGCTGGCGTGGTCGCGGGAATGGTTGGCGCTGCCGGTCATCCGCATAAGTTCTTCCCCGATAATCACATTGGCTATCACGGTCGACTACACATGGTTTACAACGTGAGTGCGGTTACTGGCGCGATGATGATGGTAGCCAAGTCAAAATATCAAGAGGTCGGCGGTTTAGATGAAGAACACTTAGCGGTTGCCTATAACGATATAGATTTCTGTTTGAAACTTCTCGATAAAGGGTATTTAAATATCTTTACTCCGCATGCAAAAGCGACCCACTACGAATCTATTAGCCGAGGCTACGAAGATACCGACGAGAAAGTCCAACGTTTACTAAAAGAGCAAAATCATTTTTTGACAACTTGGGCTGACTTTTTGGAAGCGGGTGACCCATACTACAATCCTAACCTAAGCCTCAAAAACGAGCGCTTTTCGTTAAAATTTAAAGACTAGACGTTAACTGTAATGATATTAACTCCCGAACAGCAGCAAGCTTGGAACCAAAACGGCTACCTATTGCTAAAGAATTTCTACTCAAGCGATGAGACCAATGGCATCAATTTGGTAATTGATCGTCTTTGGAAAGACCGAACTAAGCTTGATGCAAACTACGTGATTGATATCTTCGTTGAGACTGACGATGAGCGACGGGTATACATGGCCGACGCTCCCCTGTCTGCACGCAAGCAACCGTACAAACTAAACGACCTTTATCTGACCCAAGAAAAGATACGAGAACTTGTGGTAGGCAAGCGACTTGCTCCAATATTGAGAGAATTACTAGATGGCTTTCCGATGGTGTGTAATAGCCTAAGCTTTGAATTTGGATCACAACAAGATTATCACTTCGATACGTTTTACATGCCATCTCCGACGCCCAACAAGATGATTGCGTCTTGGATCGCACTCGAAGATGCAACCACGATGAACGGACCACTAAGTTACTTTCCTGGCAGCCATAAAATTAAGCCCTATCTTTTTTCAAATGGCACAACCCATGCTATACCATCTGAGATGCCTGAGTTTAATAAATACATATATACCGAAATCGAACGTCACGGGCTCAAAGCTGAAACCTTGCTCGCAGACGAAGGCGATGTGCTTATTTGGCACTCGCAGCTTTTTCATGGAGGTTGCGAGATCACCGACAAAACTCAGACTCGAAAATCGTTGGTAACGCACTACTTCACCAATGAAGATTTTCCAGATATCGAACCGCCAAAGGTCTGCGAAGATGGTGGCTACATGGATCGTAAAGCTCAGCCTGTAGACTATTTATATAAGCCGAAAAGCTGGTTTCAGCGTACTTTTCGCTAGCTTAATAAATCGGAGTCACCGTGCATAAACCGATGAATAACAAGCAGTTTCTAATTGCAGCTATAGGCTTAGGTGTACTATTAAGATTCGCGCTAATGCCGTTTTTCGCACACGTAGATTTGTTTTCCGAGGCGCGTAGAGTGTTCTATGTTCTTGAAAACGATTATTTATTCGACAACGGTCATCGCTTCGTGGTTTTCTATATCGAGGTGATTTTCGCTTGGTTTTCAACACTCTTTATTAATGTCACTGACGGTTTATTTCATCTTAGCGATCCAACTCAAAGCGTCTCCAACCTTGTTGATTATGGCTTTTTCCTAAACGACCCTAATATTTATCGGCACCTATTTTTCTTTAAATTACCCTACTTAATTTTCGATATTGCTACTGCATTACTCATATGGAAATTTATTGACAATCCTAGACATCGAAGAATTGCGCTACTGATTTGGTTATTTAATCCACTGACATTGTTTTCGACTTACATATTTGGTCGTTTTGAGGTGATTAGCTTATTTTTCTTAATGGCCTGCGCCCTACAGCTAAAATACGATCGTGTGTTCCTCGCCAGTGCCTTGTTTTCATTCGCTCTACTGTGTCGCGAAATAAATCTTTTGTACGCTCCATTTTTATTGATTGCATTGATTGACGTCAAAGACCATTGGTTTCGAAATGCGATTACCCTGAGTTGCAGCGCAGCCATTATTGCGCTGATTTATCTGTTACCAAACTGGTTGATCAACCTCACCGGCGGCGATACGCAACTGTTTGTAGACCCTTCGGCGGCGCATCCTAACAACAGTCTAAACGCATTGTTATCGCTTGGATATTACTGGTTCTACCCAATCGTTATCTGCTTATCTGTGCTAGCAATTTACCAATGGGAAATTGGTGCTCGACCAAAGTCGGAACGTTTTGTACTCAGCGCTTCGGTTGTGCTGTTTATTTACTTTGGCTTTAATGTTCATAGCGTACACTATGCGGCATGGCTAGTGCTATTCCCTATCCTATCGATGCAATACGGGAAAAAAGTAGTGCTGCCATTTATGGCTTTGTTTGGGGTTTGGCTAGTCTTATGGCTACTAAAGACCGACAACGGTGTTTTCACTTTGTTTCTAGCTGCTCCATTGACAAGCGATTTCATCGGCATGGGATATTTCCCGAGCGTTTTCAAGCAACACATCGCAAGCGATACATTCACACTCCATCAAGCAATTCAATTAATGCGTTCGATTTTTCTAGTGGTCATGGGTTTTTTCACCTATCGAGTTCTGAAAAACGAATCAAATCATCGCACTATGTTATGAGCATTAAATGCATCTCTACGGTAGCAATGATGCCGCCATTGTTGGTATCAATGTTAAGACTACTCACTAATCTCTATAAATTGAAACTGCCTGCCACTATTCTCGCAACAGCACTATTCTCTAATCTCGCTTTTGCGCAAACGGTTACTAATGACTTAACCGCAACGTCTTCTACTCACTACCGAGTAAGCGGAGATGACCCGTACATTATTTTTAATCCCCCGCAGCAAGCAGAGAAAACCAGTAGATACCTAAGTTTCGACCTTGGCACTCACTTGACAGGCATACCATTGGAGATCTTCTTTAGCAGCCAGCAAGACTTATTTAATCCCTACTACAAGATTAGTTTTACAATAGCGAACTTCCCCGCGGCACTGGAATTACCGGCTGATCTTATCTTTACTGAATCGACTCGTTTGCGTTTAGACATAAACCAATGTCAAGACTGCACTATTAAGCTAGAATTTTTGCCGTTTTTGAGCGATCAAGTCAGTGCGCCAGTAACGGTGGTACAGCCAAGCCGACTACAAAATGGGGTCACACCACTAGCTAACGATTCGGCGCGCCTCAATACCAGTAACTGGCAGTTGAACGACTTGACTGGAACGGCGAATAACTTTGAAGTTTCCGCTAGCGATCCATTTTTGGTATCACCTCAGCTAACCTTAAGCACTCAGCAATTGGCCGGCGTCTACTTCAAATTAAAGGCACCTAAATCTGACGAGGCCTGGAACGACTACCAGTTGTTCTACCAAACTGAACGTCACTCATTTACAGCTCAAGCCAGCTCGACACTTCGAGTAGCCGACAATGCGAACGGCATTGTAGAGTTTATGTTTCCCTTAGATTTTTTGCATAAAGAGCAGCCATCAGTCGCAGTTTTAGAGCGAATACGTTTAGATATTCCGGAGATTTCCGGGAGCTGGGCATTGCTTGAAGCTCGCTTAGTGCATCAAGAACAGCAGGATGATTACTTGGACAAGATTCCAGCACAGCTGCTAGAAATCAAACAACAAAGAGCAACAGGCTTATCGCTCATCAAAAAATCATTGCTGAACGTATTCGCGGATCTCGGCTTCTCAATCAGCTACCTTCTACTACTGATAGTGAGTACTTGGTTTTTAGCTCGAGCGTACCGCTCAAACCGCTAAGCTAGCACTAACGTTGCAGTATCGACTGGTGTAACGATTTTTGAAGCTCTTGCTTTAACTCAGCATACAAAGCCTTCAGCTCAGGATTCTTGGTGCGATGAGAGTGTGTTGATATTTGCAGCAAGATATCGGCATCCTGCATTCGTAACGACACTCCTTTATGAGCTTTCAGTTGACGTGCAAATTTAGCTACCAACTTCAGGCATTCAGGATTCAGCTGACTTAGCTGTACATCTCGGAGTAAAACCGTTACTTTATTCATCGCTCAAGCTATACAAATACCTAATAAAATAAACACTAATGTTGTAATACTAGAACTCAGCATAATACAAGACAATTTTAACTCAAGCTTAAATTACTCATCAGTTATTTTAAGCAGAGGAAGCCATAAATTGATTAGGCACTAGCCACCGCTTTGCGACTCTTCTAAAGCCAATGCAACACCCTCAAACAAATATTTTTCTGCGTCGCTAAAACGTTTAATAATTGGGCTGTCGATATCGAACACCCCTCTATAGGTGATCGTATTAAACGGCACGACTATTTCAGATTCGCTAGCGGCGTCACACGCAATATGGCCTGCAAACGAATGAACATCATCCACTACTAGTGTTTTCTGTTCGGCAAACGCTGTTCCACATACACCCTTACCCACTGCAATACGAGTACATGCCGGTTGACCGCAAAACGGGCCCAATACCAATTCATCTTGCTTATGTAGATAAAAACCCACCCAATTAACATTTTCAAGGCTATGATACAAAAACGAGGACAAGTTAGCGGCATTTGCGATGAAGTCAGTTTCAGAACTGATCAGCGATTGTGCTTGCTTTAATATTAGAGAATACGATTCTTGAGTCATGGGTCTAATGTTTTATGCTAGTTAATTAAGGTGTAGATCAGATAGAAGTTTCAATTGCCAGTCATGTTGATTTGCCATCAACCTGAGTAAGGAAACAATATCAAAACAGGCTACACTATCAGGCGCTGAAATTCACTAAAACCCATTCGTTCTAGTTGATTGACAAACCCCGGCTCAACAATGTTGTCAGTCATCAAGGCAACTCGGGTACCCGACTCGCTAGGCTCCAAGCCCAAAGACTGACTCATAAACACCAGCCTATTGGCGATAGCCTCGCCTGAATCTAGTAAGCGAGGTTGACGACCATGCTTTTTGAGCTGCGACTTTATTTCCGCCTTCAACAACGGAAAATGGGTGCATGCGAGAACGATGCAATCGATTTCGTCATCGGCAATGATCGGTTTTAGTATTGTAGCAATTATCGACTCATCATACTCACGACCAAAAATCTTATCCTCGGCAAGTTGTACCAACTCACTTGAGCCAAGTTTTACAACATGACAATCGCTGGCAAACTCAGCAATCAGTCGGTCAGTATACGAACGAGCCACAGTCGCATGCGTAGCAAGCAATGCAATTCTCTTAGTATTAGAAAGCTCAGCCGCTGGTTTAATCGCTGGCACCACGCCAATAATCGGAAAATCGAACGTCTCTCTCAACGTTGGTAATACAATAGTACTTGCAGTATTGCAGGCCAAAATCAGTATATCTATACAGTGATGCTGATCAAGCCGTGTTAGTACCGCGTGTACTCGCGCTAGCAATTCGCCTTCAGGCTTACGCCCATACGGAAACTGCTGATTATCGCCGACAAAAATATAGTCATGCTCGGGACATCTAGCGACCACATCTTGGTAGACACTAAGCCCTCCAACGCCTGAATCGTAAATCGCAATAACAGCCATTTTAAAAAATACTACCGCGCAGCTGTAAGCTGAGTAACATAGTTTTTTACGCCCTCTTCAACGCTAGCAAAATTTCTATTGTATTCGCCTGACATCGTAAGGTTGGTTAAATCCGCTTTGGTGTAACTCTGATATTTACCAACCAGCGCTTGAGGGAATTCAATGTACTGAATTTTTTTCTCGGCCACCCATTGCGCGGTTGTCTTAGTAGTATTTTCAAGTGTATTTAAAACCGCCGTGGCGACATCGTTAAAACTCTGCGCTCGGCCACTACCAACATTAAAGCTACCATTTGCTTCAGGGTGCTCTAGAAAATGCAGGTTGACGTCAACAACGTCGTCAATCCAAACAAAGTCACGCAGTTGCTCACCATCATCATAGCCACCGCTGCCTCCAAATAATTTGACATAGCCTTGCTCATGATATTGGTTAAAAAAATGATAGGCCACTGATGCCATGCGGCCCTTATGCTCTTCACCTTTACCATAAACATTGAAATACCGCAGTCCAACGACTTGCGAATCAGATATCCCAGGGTTTTTGCGCACGTAGCGATCAAACAGTAGCTTCGAATAGGCGTAAGCATTTAATGCCTGCTCGTACTCAGATTCTTCTTTAAAGGTTTCTCCGCCGCCATAGACTGACGCAGATGATGCGTAGATATACGGGATACTGTATTCGCCGCAATAATGATAAAGTGACTTAGAGTATTCATAGTTGGTTTGCATCATGAAACGGCCGTCTGCTTCCATCGTGTCCGAGCAGGCACCTTGATGATAGATAGCGGTTGGCCCACCAAATTCCATACCTTGATTAATTCGATTCAGAAACTCGTCTTTATCCATATAATCTTCGATATCACAATCTTCGATATTGCGAATCTTGTTGCCATCACTGAGATCATCGACTACCAAAATATTATTTAGTCCACGCTTATTCAAACCTCGAACTATATTCGAGCCGATAAACCCGGCACCGCCAGTTACAATAATCATCTGTTACACCTTAATTAATTTATTTTTCGGCATCGTAATATCGCGTACCTTATGAGCTTTCGGCGAGCTTGTTCACCACTTCATCAATGCTAGCCACCGCCGTACCTAATTTGCCAACAACGATACCGGCAACGGTGTTGGCGAGAGTCAACTTGTCTTTGTTTGAAAATCCGGCGACAGTAGCCAATGCCATTAACGAGATCACTGTATCGCCGGCTCCACTAACGTCATACACTTCAAGTGCAGTCGCTGGCGAGTCCATCTGCGAGCCATCGCGGCTAAATAAACTCATGCCCTTTTCACTTCGAGTTACTAATAAATAGTCGAGGTTTAGGTCGGCCCGAAGCGCATGTGCCTTACTCGAAAAATCAGAGTCGGATGAGCAAATTCCGGCAACCGTCTCAAACTCCTTCATATTGGGTGTTATCAGAGTAGCACCGGCATAACGAGAATAATCAGAACCTTTAGGGTCTATAATTACCGGTTTTTCCAATGTCTTAGCCGCGGCAATCATATCGGCGACATGGGTTAAACCGCCCTTGCCATAATCTGATAAGACCACTACATCGGCTTCTTTTATCGCTTCTCGATAATCATCAAGGCATTGGCTGAGGATTTCTTCGCTTGGTTTTTCTTCGAAATCGGCACGTAACAATTGTTGATTCTGGGCAACCATGCGTAATTTAACGATGGTTTTAATCGATTGATCAATCTTCAGTGTGGTTTTGGCGCCGTAGCTTTCAATAATTCGAGCTATCTCACGACCAGCATCATCATCTCCTACCACCGATAATAGGTTACTCTGTGCCCCAAGCGCTAATAAGTTATGAGCGACATTTGCCGCACCACCCGCACGTGATTCTTCACTTTTAACAGCAAGCACCGGCACAGGCGCTTCAGGTGAAATACGATCGACACTACCGAACCAGTAGCGGTCAAGCATAACGTCGCCGACTACCAGTGTCTTTATATCAGAGAATTGAGTCTTGACTAATTTCATCGCTAATTTGACCTACCAATACCATAATATTTCAAGCCAACTTTAGCTAAACCAACGGGGTCATAAATATTACGTCCATCGAAAACCACTCGATCTTTTAATTGACGTTTTAAACGTTTAAAATCTGGACTACGAAAGGTCTTCCATTCAGTCACTAACACAAGCGAATCAGCACCTTCGGTAGCATCATAGAGATCATCGCAGAACGTCACCGATTTATTATCAGCATATAACTCGCTAGCTTCATCATTGGCAACGGGGTCGTAGGCTCTTATAGACGCGCCTCTAGCCAACAAACCATCGATAATGACCTTACTAGGCGCTTCGCGCATATCATCCGTATTGGGCTTAAATGCTAAGCCCCAAATAGCAAAGGTCTTATCACTTAAGTTAGCGCCCATATGGGCATCGATTTTATTTAACAGAACTGATTTTTGATCTTGGTTCACGGCTTCAACCGCGTCAAGAATTCTTGCTTCATAACCATGTTGCTGAGCAGTACGATGTAAGGCCTGTACGTCTTTCGGAAAACACGAACCACCGTAACCACATCCTGGGTATATAAAGTGGTAGCCGATTCTCGGATCAGAGCCAATACCTTGCCGAACCAGTTCAATGTCTGCATCCAGTAATTCAGCTAGGTTAGACAACTCATTCATAAATGATATTTTAGTCGCCAACATCGCGTTGGCCGCATATTTCGTTAACTCAGCCGATGGGATGTCCATGATAATTAGGCGTTCATGGTTACGGTTAAAGGGCGCATAAAGTTCACGCAAGATCTCAACAGCGCGATCATCATCAGCACCGATTACAACTCGATCAGGCTTCATGAAATCTTCTATCGCCGCGCCTTCCTTAAGAAACTCTGGGTTAGACGCCACGCTAAACTCGATCTCCACACCACGTGCATCAAGCTCGCCCTGAATGGCGGTGCGAACTTTTTCTGCGGTTCCTACCGGGACCGTCGACTTGGTAACCACCGTCCGGTAGTCCGACAAGCTTTGACCAATAGACTTAGCAACCGCCAACACGTGAGAAAGGTCAGCCGAACCATCCTCTCCCGGAGGTGTGCCAACAGCAATAAAGATAATCTTGCCATGCTCAACTGCAGCAGCTATATCGGTAGTAAACTTAAGTCGTTCTTGATCGACACTGGTTTTTACCAGCTGTTCAAGTCCAGGCTCAAAAATCGGAATCTTACCACCAAGCAGCATGTCGATTTTGCTTTGGTCTTTGTCAACGCACAAAACCTGGTTTCCGACATCGGCAAAACAGGTGCCCGTTACCAGGCCGACGTAGCCGGTGCCAACTATTGATATATTCATCTTTCGTTTAAATTGTGCTCAACTTGTTTTCAATTTCACTTCGACCCAATTAAACCGATTATAAATGCACGCTATGAGAAGCTAGCAGCAATCGCAATCAAACCCGCTTGCTCGGCATCGGTAAATTTATTTGGCTAAAGCGCTCAGTCGTAATGATAGACTATTCAACCTTTTTCGTCACAAAAACTGGGTGGAGAACACCGCCTAAAGCAGCATCAAATAGCGACTTGAATCTCATTAGCAACATTATCGCTAAGCCCAGCTCTGCACCATAGCCCAGCAACTCTAAGACACTCACATAACCGACTTCCATAAGGCCTATGTTACCTATCGATATCGGTAAATTCATAATTAACATGATGATTGGTGTGGCAATAAGCATATCAAAAAAGCCAACCTCAGAATTAAACACCAGTGCGGTCAGATAGACATTTACCGCAGCGACGAAATAAAACAGCAAGGAGTTGAATAAGGCGAAGGCAATAGTTTTGGGTTGCTGTGTATAAACGGTTATTGCCTCTAACAACTTGTCTAATTTACTAAATATTTTAGAGCTTAGCGGTACTCGTGCCTGGATAAAGTCGCGGACCGTAGAATAAACCCCTGGATCGAAAATTAACCATGCGATAATGCCAAGCCCCAAACCGAAGGCGATAAGAGTAACGATTATGAAACCTTGATTAAAGCTAGCAAGCTGAGTCATTACCGCCAATGTCGCGACAGCAAGCAAGGTAACTACACCCGTATAACGCTCGACAAATACTGACGCCAATGCATCAGCCTGCCTACCAGAGAACTTGCCAAGCTCGTACGAGCGTACAAAGTCCCCCCCCACACTGGTCGGCAAAAACATATTGTAGAACTGTCCGACTAGATAATAGGCAAAAATTCGCCAATAACCCGCCCCTAGAGCGCGAGCCTGAGTCAACATGTACCACTTAAACGCGCTTACCATGTTGATCAAAACTCCGATTAATATAGCGGCCACTAATAACCCTAAATCAGCATTTTTAAGTGTATCAAAAAGTAGCTTTCGACCGGCAGGCGAGAATAGGTCTGCCAAATAAAACACCACGCCTAAAAGGCAAAGTGTGATGGCAATACGGATATATATATAAAGTTGTTTACTCAAAGCTAAATTTAATGAATTTTTAATGTTTTTTAGTAAGTTTACTTACTTTTTACCAATTGTAACTGGGATTCGAAGTGCAAAGTAAGTATTATGCGCGTCTTCGAAAATTGACAGGTTTAACAACGAAATGACTACTGCATCTGCACGACACATCCTAGTGTCAACTGAACAAGCATGTTTGGATATTCAATCAAAAATCAACGCTGGTGAGAAGACCTTTGAAGCTGCTGCTGCAGAACTCTCTCAGTGCCCTTCTGGCAAGCAAGGCGGTGACCTAGGCAGCTTTGGCCCAGGCATGATGGTTCCAGAATTCGACCAAGTTGTTTTCAATGAAGAAATTGGCAAAGTTCACGGCCCAGTTAAAACTCAATTCGGTTTTCACTTAGTTGAAATCACTCAGCGCGACAGCTAGAAAATTGAGCACAGTTTATTATTAAAAATGCCTCGTTAATGCGAGGCATTTTTTTTGTCTAGCTATCTTGTTCCAAATTACGCAACTTCACGCAAAACAATTCAAAGTAAGTAAAAACGAAGCATGAAAAACAGCGTTGAACTAAGCAGCACTACAACAATACTGGCCACCCGATAAAAACTTAATAAGCCAGCTACCGCAGCGGCCAAGACATAATCAAATCCAGCAAGCTCGAAACCACTTTGTCCATCGAAATTAAAAATGATAGGTGCCCAGATTGCAGTTAATACCGAGTAGGATGAATAACTCAAAAAGCGTTTAAACTTAGGACCCGGCGAATACACGATCATCGAAGAGAAAAACAGGTAGCGATTGGCAAAGGTAATCAACGCCATGCCAAGCAATAGCAGCCAGATCACGAGTTAACCTTCCGCTCAGCTATCGCTTGAGGATCAGGGCAGATATATGCGCTGGACATGCCCACTAGCGCCGCGATAATAATATAACTATCTGCAAACACGGGTTGTAAAAGCACAGCCGTAAGCCCACTCACCAACACCGCTACCAATATCGGGTAATTACGCAGCTCAGCAAAGGTCATAGCAATAAACGTAGCCACAATAGCAAAATCTAATCCCATAGAATCCAGCTCGCTAAAGTATTCACCAGCAATAATCCCCAATAAAGTCGATATATTCCAACAAAGGTAGAACGTTACACCTGAGACGATTGCGAACAACGCCGAAAACTCACCCGAG
>Ga0316189_10004621_pt1 | contig 13224 bp, 10 predicted proteins | sample LowCovwburrow_MG_FD_204930 | JGI IMG/M metagenome (GOLD analysis project Ga0316189, IMG submission 204930) | Coastal sediment microbial communities from Maine, United States - Lowes Cove worm burrow | ecosystem: Environmental > Aquatic > Marine > Coastal > Sediment | place: USA: Maine... | reverse complement strand
ACACTCACATCACGGCTGACATTGTTGATCCAGTGATCATGATGGGGCTAATGAGGCAGGGCTTTGATTATGTCATTCATCTGGCAGCACAAGCCGGTGTCAGGCATTCACTGGATAAGCCACAGGATTACATCGATACCAATGTGACCGGCTTCCTGAACGTACTGGAAGCTATTCGTGAGACTCCGATCAATCAACCCAAGCGACTGCTGTATGCCAGCTCATCATCAGTCTATGGATCAAATAAATCCATGCCATTCACTGAAGAGGAAAGAACCGATGGGCCAAGTAATATCTATGCTGCGACCAAAAAAGCAAACGAACTCATGGCAGAATCCTATCACCAGCTATTCGGGATACGATCCACTGCTCTTAGGTTTTTCACCGTCTACGGTCCCTGGGGCCGTCCCGACATGGCGCTGTTTAAATTCGTTAAAGCCATCAAAAACGGTGAGCCTATTGAGCTCTTCAATGGTGGGAATCACCAGCGTGACTGGACATACGTTTCCGATATAGTCAGTGGTATCTGTACCCTGCTTGATAGCAATGCCACCTGTAAAAGTGTGGACCGCTTTAATCTCTGTAGTGGGCAGCCCATTGAACTGAAGTATTTCATCCAGGTGATTGAGGAAGAACTGGGCAAGCCAGCTTTCGCACTGAACCTGCCACTTCAGTCCGGTGACATCCAAGCCACGTGGGGTGATAACACTAAACTGAGAACTCTGGGCTGGAGTCCAGAGACAACCATCGACACCGGGATCAAGCGATTCATTGCTTGGTACAAGAAATGCTACGAGGTAACAGCATGAAGATAGGAATTGTAGGCTTTGGCTTTGTGGGAAAGGCTGTGTATCACGCACTGAACGGTGATGCCCAGACACTGATAGTGGATCCGGCCCACACCAATGAGTCCATTGATAATATGAATGCCTGGGAACCGGACGCTGTGTTCATCTGTGTGCCTACTCCCTGCAAGCCCGATGGATCGGTGGATGGGAGCATACTGAAATCGGTACTCGATGCCCTGGATCCCCAGATACTCAAGATCGTGAAGAGTACAATCACCCCGGACTGGCTGGAGAACTATCATCACGTGGTATTCAATCCTGAATTCCTTACCCAAAGGACAGCCAATGAGGACTTCCTGCACCCTGACTTCCTGATATTCGGTGCTGATGAAAAACTGGATGCCCGGGAAGCATTCCAAATATTCAGGGATCACACCACGGTGGAGATCCCGGTCGCGCTGTTCATCACTGATATCAAGTCTGCATGCTTGGTGAAGTACGCCCTGAACTGCCATTACGCGTCGAAGGTGATCTTCATGAATGAGATCAGCGCCCTGCATAACAAAATTGAAGCTGGCACAACCTGGAACCAGTTTGCTGAGATGTTATCTGCAGACTCCCGGCTGGGCAGATCACACCTCGATGTCCCGGGTCCCGATGGGTACTGGGGATATGGTGGCGCTTGTTTCCCCAAGGATACGAATGCACTGTGGGCTTTTGCTGCCGATCGAGACATTAGTCTGGATGTACTGAAGGCTGCCATGGACAAGAATGCCATCATCAGGGATGAACCTGAGTGATCACATTTGTCTGCTTTCTCTGGCCCGGGGCGCGAAACTATAAGCCATCGCACGTGAACCAATTGGCTAATGCGCTGCACTATTTCTATCCCCGGGATCACAAGCTTGTCTGCGTCACCAATCAGACCGCGGGATTCAGTAGTCTGGTAACCCAGATGCCAATGCCGAGTGCTGCAGAGAAGCTGGGCGAACTCGCTGCACCCCAGGGCGCTGAGTTTCCCTCATCATTCCGTAGGCTGTGGCTATTCAGTGAAGAAGCAATGCAGCTGGGTGATACAATATTCATAACTGACATCGATGCCATGATTGTCGGTGATCTGCGCCCTCTGGTCGATCACAAGGCTGATGTGGACTTTGTAGGCTGGCGGCCCCGCAAGATATGGGGCAAAGAGGACAGGATCGCTGGTGGTAACTGGAGACTCCGTGCCGGTAGCCACACTGATCTATGGGAAGAATTCAGGCGAGATCCCCGGGGCTGGATACGCCATGCCCGGGCAAGGAACTGGAATGGCTCAGATCAGGCTCAGATATCCCTGTATTTCAATGAACGATCCGATCGGTATGCCTTGTGGCCAAAGGACTGCGGTATCCATGGAGCGCAGGAAGGTGTGTTCCAGTGGAATTATCCACCTCCAGGGGCTAAGATCGTACACTGTAATGGAAGTGAAAAGCATTTCGATCAATCAAAACTCTGGATGGATGCCTACACCACGGCATTCAGCCACCCTAGTGACAGAACCATAGAGAATTTTCACGATGAGTAGTCCAATACATTTACCATATCAACCAGCCCATTGTGCTGGACCACTGTTTTACAGCACGTATCAAGCGATCTATGCGCCCTATCTGGTCGCTGGGCACAAACCGCGACGTAACCTGGTCGGGCAGGCAATGGTAATGTCGAAGAGGAATATCAAGCATGTCGGCTGAAGAAGGCAACAGCTACTGGCGTAGAAGGCTGGTGAACAAAGGGAAGCCCCGGAAATTCGAGACTGCCGAGGAACTGGCTGAAGCTTGTGTGGAATACCTTGAGTGGGTGGAAGACAACCCCCTGTTTGAAGACAAGCCAATGTCTTCCCGGGATGGGATCACGCATGAAACAATCACGAAGATGAGAGTGCCCACGATCCAAGGGCTCACCACTCATCTGGGTGTTCACCGTATCACCTGGAACAAGTGGCGCGAAAGCCGGGATGATCTGAAGGAAACGATCGCCCTGATAGATAACGCGATGGAAGCTGTCCAATTGGAAGGCGCGAGTGCCGGGCTACTGAATGCATCGATCATCGCCAGGATGGTGGGCTTGGTGGATAAGGTGGAAAGCAAGAGCGTCACGGCTGATCTGTCTGAACTTCCCCGGGAAGAGATCGAGAACAAACTGAAAGAGATTTTTAGCGACTGAGGTAACACCATGAAAACCCCTAATGACTTTGACCGGGATCTCACCCCGGGCTTTCAAGTAATAATAAATATCATTCTGCTCGGCTTGCTGTGCTTCCTGCTGTTTGGCTGCCAGTCACCGGCAATGAATGAGCAGCTGAGTGAATCGACAGCAGGGTGCATTGATTATGATTTCATTACCAGTGAGTCCAATGCCAGGATAGTGAAGCTACCTGTATTTGATCCACCACCCACAATTGCTGAGACAACTGAACTGATCTCGGAGCTCTGTCCAAACGGATGAACCTTGAGAAGTATGATGCTCTTTCCCCGGGAGAGCAGAAGCAGGTAGGACAGTACCTGGCTGAACTGGATCGTAGGGATGCCGAGTCCACTGTCATTGGCTTTGTCCACCCAGAGCGTGGGCACACCCACTCGACCCAGAAGTGGAAGGGCAAGTGGTCAGCCACATCGAATGAACCATCCGTATATTTACCGGCTAAACTTGAGCGAGTCCTCACCACTGAGGCACGGCAGGTATTCTTAATCGGTGGCCGCGGATCATCCAAGTCAATTTCTGCAGGTGACATCTGCCTGATTGATGCCAAGGATGACAATGCCAAGACATTCTGCTTGCGTGAATTCCAATCATCGATCAGTGACTCAGTCCATGCCCTGCTTGTGGCTGAGATCGAGCGCCTTGAACTGGAAGGCTTTGAAACCACCCAGAATACAATCAGTATCGGTGATACCCAGGTATTCAGCTTCAAGGGGATATCCCGTAATCCCTCCAGCATTAAGTCTGCTTTCGGCTTCAAGAACTGGCTGATCGAGGAAGCACAATTCCTCAGTGAAGAATCGCTTGAGATCCTGATGCCCTCGGCCCGTAAGAAACCAAACAAAGGATTGCCCACTGAACTGGAGGATGAGGATGTAGCCAATGAGGGTGTCCGGTTAATATTCGTGGCCAACCTGGGAAGCATGGAAGATCCATTCACCAGACGAGTAGCGCCCTATCTGGCTGAGGTGGAGAAGCACGGATTCTATGAAGATGACCTCAGGCTGATTATTAAGATAAACTACTCTGACAACCCATGGTTCAAAGACTCCGGTATGGAGCGAGAAAGGCAGGAAGACAAGCGCAATATGCCAGCAGCCCTGTACGATCACATCTGGGAAGGTGCAACCAATGACAGCATTGAGAATGCTCTCATGCTGGCAGAATGGTTCGATGCCTGTATCGATGCCCACGTAACGCTGGGCTTTATTCCCCGGGGAGCGAGGATCTCAGCCCATGATCCAAGTGATATGGGTAGTGACAGCAAAGGCTATTGTGTACGCCATGGTTCTGTCATCGAGAGAATTGAAGAGAAGACTGATGGCAATGTGAATGAGGGTGGGCACTGGGCCGCGGGATTGGCACTGGAAGATCGTGCTGACTACTTCACCTGGGATGTCATAGGAATGGGCGCCGGATTGGTAGAACAATTCTCCAAGGATTTTGAGGGCAAGAAAATGGAGATCACTGCATTCAATTCCAGTGAATCCCCGGATGATCCGAAAGCCCCATACAAGCCAGCACTCGAAGAATTTGTGAAGGGACAACTGCAGAATAAAGATGTGTTCAAGAACAAGCGAGCCCAGTATGCATTTGAATTCCGCGATCGCGTTTATCGCACGTACCTGGCGATCACTCAGCCTGAAACTTATGGCTACCAGGACCCGGATACATTAATCAGTTTTTCCAGTACAATGCCCTTATTGATGAAACTACGGGCAGAAGCTTGTAGAATTCCAAGGAAACCAAACCGGAATGGATTGAACGAACTGTACACCAAAGACGAGATGAAGAGCAGATTCAGGCTGTCATCGCCTAATCTGTTTGACACTGTTATGATGTCCTTACGTTATAAACCCCCGGTAAAAGAGCGGACCGCAGCCCGACCTCCCACCATTAAGCCCATGCGGAGTGGACGATAAATGGCATACAGAGAAGGCTTTGGCGATGACGATCGCTGCTGTGATATAAAATCAGCTTTTGACCAGAATTATGAAGCTAATCAGGAAACCCGTAGAAGGGGCGCTGATGATCGCGTCTTTGCTTGGGTGACCCAGTGGGATGACACTCTCCTGGAGGACACCGAGAACGCATACCGGGGTGAATTCAATATCATCCGTAAAGGCACAAGGCATATCATTGCTGACTTACGTGCCAATCCAGTACAGGTAGACTTTGAACCAGTGGACGATCAGCGCGAAGATGGTGCTGAGATCCTCGATGGTTTGTACCTGACTGATGACAGACGCAATACCTCCCTTGAAGCCTACGATAATGCCAGCCTTGAAGCTGTGGATTGTGGCGTGGGTGGGTGGGAGCTCTACACTGAATATGAATCAATGCGCAATGGTGACTCACACCAGGTGATTCGCCGGCGCCCGATCTACGAAGCCAATAACACCTCATTCCCTGATAGCAATGCCAAGCGCCTGGACAAGTCCGACGCCATGAACTGGGGCATCCTTGCGCCTTACAGTCAGACTGGCTATTGCCGACTGGTGAAGGAATTGATGGGTGAGGATGTTGAGCCTGAAGAATTATCTGCAGAGTCATTTGCCCAGCCCGAACAGTCCTATGTATTCCCATGGATTGCCGGCCAGCTTGAGACAATCTATGTGTGCCGGTGGTACGAGAAAGAACTGGTAAAAGACACCGTCCTGACAATGGAAGACTCTCTGGGCAATGTCCAGCAGATGCTGAACTCCCAGGTCATGGAGGTTCTTGATGACTTGCTGGCAGCAGGGTATTCGATCACCAATGAGAAAAGCATCGAACGATATAAAGTTACCCTGACAATTCTATCCGGGGAAGGAATTCTGGATGAGCGCGAAATTGCCGGAGATAATATCCCGGTAGTCCACACTTACGGTGAGCGTACATTCATTGAAGGTGAGGAAATATGGGAAGGGGCAGTAAGACTGGCCAAGGATCCCCAGCGCCTTCGTAATTTCATGCTGTCCTATCTGGCTGAGATCGCCACCCGGTCACCACGGCCCAAGCCTATGTTCACCCCAGAAGAGGTGGCAGGGCATGAGTGGATGTATGACAAGTCCGGTGCTGAGAACAACTACGCTTATTACCTGTATAACTCGATCGATGCTAATGGCCAGCCCATTGAGCGGACCCGGGAGATAATGCCACGCTCTGAAATCCCTGCCGGGATGATGGAACTGGGCATGGAGACACGCCAGGCTGTAGATGATGTCGTGAACCCCGGGATACCCCAAGAATTTTCTGACACTGACTTGTCAGGCAAAGCCATGGACATACTGACAGCCCGTTTTGATCAGCAGTCCATCGTTTATCAGCAGAATATGAAGCATGCGAAGCGATATGATGCCCAGGTCTACGCTGGAATGGCAACAATCGTCTATGATTCCCCACGAACAGTGACTGTCACCGGGCGAGATGGGACCAGGAAGCAGCAACAGCTGCAGAGTACAATTCTGGACCAGGAATCTGGTGAAATCAGGGTGATTAATGATCTCACGAACTCCGAATTCGAGGTATTTGCCGAAGTAGGGCAGTCATATACCTCCCAGAAGGAGAAAACCCGGGACCACCTTGAGTCTATGGGTGAGAAAATGGCTGTACTGGATCCCCAGATGGCTAAGATCATGATGATGCAAGCAATGACGCTGATGGATGGCGTATCCCTGGACGGTATCCGCAAATACATGAAAAACCAGCTGCTACTGGCTGGTGTCGATGAACCCGAGAACGAAGAAGAAGCTCAGTTTGTCCAGCAGGCCCAGCAGAACCAGCAACCAGATCCTATGTTAGTGGCAGCACAAGCTGAAGCCACCAAAGCTGAAGCAGATGGCATGAATGCCGGTACTAATCAGCTAAAAGCCCAGATAGATCAATTCAGGGCTGAGACAGACCGTTTTGAGGCTGAAGTGAAAGCTGAAGAGTCTGGGTCTAAGATCAGGCTGAATGATGCCAAAGTCACGGAAGCCGGGACAAAGTCATACGCGAATCTGCGAGGATCCGCCGGGCAGGCAGCCAATGATTCCCCCGGGCCACGAAGAATGAAATACGATCCCGGTTCAAGAAGTCTCCAGGGGGCGTAATCCGTGGCAAAGCCCGATCTGATGAACTACACCCGGGGCCAAAACATCGAGGTAGAGATTGGCAATGATACGCTGATCGAACTTCCCCCGGGATCAACACCTCAGCAAATGATGGAAGCCATCACTGCCTGGCACCAGTCTGCAGAAGCTGGTGAATATTGGGATCCCCGCGAAAACACCCTGCTCGAAGGCGCTGGCCAGTACCAGATACAGCCTGTCAACGAAACCGTCCGAGATAAGATATTCAACACTGCCATCGATTTCCTGACTTCCCCGGGAGATGATCCCATTGCCCGGCAGAGAGCGATCCGCCGTGCCCAAGATGTCACCACGTCGCTGGATCTTCTCCCCGGGACTGGTGATGCCATCCTGCTTGGTGATGCCCAAGCTGCCTACAATAATAAAGACTTCCTGGAAGCTGCCGTATTAACCGGGATAGCTGCTGTCGGTGCTGTCCCAGTGATCGGTGATGCCGGGGCTAATGCACTAAAAAAACTCAAAGGAAACAATAATTTAGGCAAGGACGTAATTGAGAAGCTGAACCTCTGGCATGGATCACCTAATAAATTTGATCAGTTTGATATGTCTAAGGCTGGTGATCAGGCAGGGCAGGCACGTGGTCATGGTGCATACCTCAGTGAGTCCAGGGAAGTGGGCGAAAGGTATTCTGATCTGGGCGCAAGCGAACAGGCATGGACTGGTGAAGATCGCCAGAAAGTAGTGGATCGATTTATCGAAGAGTACCCTGATGCTCTTCCCGGGGAAGGCAGGACTGCAGGCGATCTGATGACTGGTGATTCTTACGAATTACAGCGCATGATCAATGACTATGGTTCTCCTGAATTCATCTCAGAAATGAATGCGACAAGGGCATCTGGCAGCTTGTATAACGTAGAAGTGGATGCCACTTCTGATGAGATGCTTGACTACGATGCACCCCTGAGTGAGCAGAGCGATAAGGTAAAACTCTCACTCGAATCGCTAAAGAAGGAACCCTGGTTCACTTATGATGATTCAGCAAAAGGCAGCGCAGTTTATGATGCCATGTCTGATTACTATGGGTCCCGGCAGATAGCTTCTGAAAAGCTTGATGAGATGGGTGTCCGTGGCATGCGCTATGCTGATGAGACTGGAGATACCGAGGGTGGTGTATCTAATTTCGTAGTCTTTGATGAGTCCCGAATGAACGTACTCACCCGGGATGGCGAACCAGTCACCGGGGCGCAAAGGCAGGAAGCGATCGATGCGTGGCACGGATCACCTCACACTTTTGATGAGTTTAGTCTGGAGAAAATTGGGACCGGGGAGGGAGCGCAAGCCTACGGGCACGGACTCTACTTTGCCGACAAGCCCGGGGTGGCATCCGAATACAAGAAACAAGGACAGCAGGGCATAGGCTCTATCAGGCGATACCGTCCTGATATCGATGAACTGTCCGATGAAGCGTGGGATGAGATCACTCCTGTTATGCGGAAATACGGCATGGCTGGTGATATCCAGCCCAATCAGACTCAGCCCGGGATGATCCGTGGGCTTCTGGATGATTACGGTGATCGATTATCTGCTGCCGAGAAGGCTACCCTGGAGCAGTATGCGCTACCTGAAGGTAGCCTGTATAACGTGGATATCAATGTATCCCAAGCTGATCTCCTGAATTACGATGCACCATTCAGCACCCAGTCTGAAACGGTGCAGAATGCACTGAATACAATTTATAAAGAATCTTCCCCGGGATCATTCAAAGACTCCCTGGAAGGGAAGGATGTCGATCAGCTGCTCAAGGTGGCAGATGATATGGATCGGAACAATTCCTTCCGAGAACTGGAAGATGATGATCCACCATGGGATGTAGAGAGTCTGAAAGAGGCGCTGATCTATTCCTTTGATGACGCTGATATGGCTGACTACATGGAAGGATTGGAAGCTTTACCGGGACAAACCGGGGGCTCAGTTTACAACCAGCTTGCCAGCAGAATGACGGACCAGGAGATATCCAAGAGGATGTCGGAACTGGGAGTGCCCGGGATCCGCTATTCTGACGCAATAAGCAGATCCACCAATATGGCTGACAGGAAAATGGATAACCTGGTTGCCAAGCATAATGGTGATATCGAGGCAGGGCTTGCTGAATTTATGCAGGGGATTCACGAAGCGCCAGCAGAAAAGGCGAAAATGGAAGAGCAGTTTAGGCGAACCCTGCAGAATAAAACCAATAACTACGTGATTTTTGATCCTGACAACATATCAGTGAAGACTCGCAATGGTGAGCCAGTTACTGGGGCAGCACGTGATGAGACACTTTCTTCCATGGGAGTGGTAAGCCAATCCCCGGGCGCTGAAGGTTTCGATGCCCGGTATGGCAAAGGCATTGGTACTGATGTTCGCGTGGGCGAGACTCCCAAGCTTGAGGGTCTGCAGAGGATTGTCTCGGAAGCCCAGTATGAAGTCCCAGAGATATCCCTTGCCGACATGGAGGGCAGGCCGTTTATCACCCACTACAGCGACAGAACAGACGCTGGACGCACTCTTCAGGGTGTGGATGGGGAAGAATTCGCTCCTGTTGATCTCCAGGGTGGACAAGATTATATGTTCACCAACCCGGGAAGCGTCTGGGCTGGTGGCAAAGCGCCGGCAACCGGCTATATGCGTATGGCTGATCAGATCAGACAGAGTACCGGGCAAGATCCGCTATTCATTCCCTGGCGAATGACTCCGACAGGTAGTGATTTCTCATCGATGACTGGGGAGACAATGATTTCCCACGCGTCGGCAAACATGCGCCCCGGGGCGAAGCGATCGCTCAATGCCCGGCTAAAGAAATTGATCCCGGGCTTCAAATCGGTGGATGATCCAGAAAGTCTTGAGTTATACCGTGGGCTTTCCGGTAGGCAGCGCAACCAGGTGATGCAAGTGATGGACAGGGATTTCCGCGATCGTGGTGGATTATCCGTATCTCAGGCACGAATGGCTGTATCAGCCCCAGATCAGGTCAATGCCCCACAATTCGGGCTTCAGAACATAGGCGAGATTGATTCACGTGGAACGCTGACAGAATCAGCCCACAATACCTATCCGCAAGCTATTCCCGGTCAGGGCATAGGGAGGCTTCAAGAGAATCTGGAGGTTTTCGACATTATTCCCGAATATATACGGGCAAAAGGATACGATCGGACGCAACCCGAAGAGGGATTGCGCAGATCGCTAGAGATGAACCCAGTTTCTGGGATTATTGATGCTGACTTGCTGAAGAAGCTTGGATTGTAAGCATTTCTGGCTTGAAATCACCACCCAGAAAGTCCTCACCCCAGCGAATAGCGTAGTTAGTCAGGTATTGCATGACATCAGCCTGAGAAAATGGGGTGCTGGTATCCCGCTCCATGGCATACTTGCACTCAAGCATCTGAAGCGCCAGGAGCATGTCTGGGCACAGGGTGAAATCATATTCATCATTGATGAATGGCAAAAACTGTTTGGTATGCATTTTTCTATCCTCTTATTGAAAGTGGATTTTAAGCTTATTCAGGCATAAATGCAAAGCTTTATCGTGATCTATATCACACCGCATCGGACGGATTTCCGAGTATAAGTTACCCGGGAGGGGAAAACCCATGGCTAGAGAAGGCACAATTACGCTCAAAGAACTGCAGAAAGAGAACGCTGCGGAACAAGCAAAAGCTGACAAAGCTGAAGAAGAACGACTACGACTGGAGGAAGAAGCCCTTGGCGATGATGACCTGGATGATGATGACGGACAGGCAGGTGATGCTGATCAGGATACTGGGGATGACGGTGGAGATCCCGATGCAGACGGTGACGGAGATGCTGAAGGCGAAGACAGCGAAGGCGATTCTGATGATGATGATCAAGATCCAGATAAGAAAGCTGAGTCTAAAAATAACGCTGATGAGTCTTGGATGCTCGATGATGAAGGCAAAGCGCCTGATCCTGAGAAGAAATACACCGACACTGATGCCAAGCACATCCGACAGAAGTACAAAGGCAAGATCAATGATCTCAAGGATGAAAACGAAGAGCTCCGAAGGCAGATAGAAACCGCTCCCCGGGGCCAGAAGCAGATTACCGGGCAAAATGTTGATACCAGCATAAAAGAGCCAGCCCGGGCAGACTTCAAGGACGATATGGCGTACCTGGAAGCACGGCAGGACTACAAGATGGAAGTCCATGCTGCCGAGCAGGAAACGCGCCACCAGTCCCAGCAAGTCCACCAAAAACAGACTGAGGCAAAGCAGAACCTCACCAAAGCTGTCGATGCTCACTACATGAGGGCTGACCAATTGGTAACCCAGTCAGGCATTGCCCCAGAGAAATATCAGCAAGCTGACACAATTGTTCGCCAGGCGCTGGACTCTGTGTTCCCCGAAGCTGGGGATGGTGTGGTGGATTCCCTGATCGCTCGTATGGGTGAAGGATCCGAGAAGGTGATCTTCAACCTGGGAGTGAACGCTGCCCGGCGAACAGAATTACTGCAGCATCTGCGTGATGATCCCAGTGGTATCGCTGCTGCTGTGTTTCTGGGTGATCTGAAAGGTAAGCTGGCTGCCCCTGCCAAGCGTCAAAGTCAGGCGCCGGCACCCGGGAAAGGCAATCTCAATGGTGACGGAAAGGGTGAAGGTGGGAAGAAACGTGCCCTGCTGAAGAAATACCGCGAAGCCCATAAGAAAAATGATGGTCAGTCTGCCTTCAATGCGAAGAAGGAAGCCAAAGCATTGGGTATTGACGTAAGCAAGTGGTAACCGGCACAATGTAGGCTGGACTTACCCGACAACCTGGAGGGCCAGATGGCTCGAAGAATGAAGCAACTCAGAACAGCATCCCCGGCTACCCGGGGAGAATCAAGCCCACCTACCCGGGGAGGCGCTGCTCCCAAGAGAATGGGTGAATCTTCACCGGCTACGAGAGGTGGATCAAGCCCACCAAAACGTGGCACGGTAGGAGCCAGGAAGCGTGGTGATACTTACAAATTGAAGCGATAACTCTCCTGAGTGCATTGGCCCCTGAAAATGGGGCTTTTTTTTGTCTGCAGAATAGGGTTACAATGTGAATACGGACAAGCCATGTCCGGTCCAAACAATGGCAGGCCTACGAGAGGCACGTATCTCGGTTGAATGATCCCTGGATCGGGAGTGATGATCCACTGGAATGCCGTATCTATTGGTACAGGCAAATTTTAACCGAGCAATATGGAGGATTTCGTATGACTGCTCAATCCGTAACAGCGGGTAAGATCGCTGAAGTAATTTTTGAAAACGCTCTGGAAACCTATGAATCTCAGCAGATGATGCTGAACATGGTTGATTTCTGGGAGCCTGATGATTCCACATTACAAAACTCCAATAACTTTATCTGGAGAAATGTGGAGCAACACGCCCCGGTAATCGAGGGCTGGGACTTGACTGGATCCGAAACCGGAATCATTGAAGAAACCTATCCTGCTCTTCTGGGCACTCCTACGAATGACTATGTGACCATCCGTGCAGACAACCTGCGTGATCGTGGTTTCTGGGAACGTCGCGGTAAAGCTTCAGGTGAGCGTCAAGCTTCATACCTGAACTCTGCCATCACCTCAGCAATGGTGAATCAGGCTTCTCTTCATTATCATTCAGAAACCACTTCTGGCTTTGACTACATTTCCGAAGCACAAGCCCTTATGAATGAGCGCCAGGGATCAACCCCGGAACGCTGCTTCTTGCTGAACGATCGCTCTAATCAAGCTTTCTCTCAGGAATTGGCTGGCCGCGCTACATTACAAGGTCGCCCTGCTGACACTTGGAATACTGGTCAGATCGGTGCGAATGTTGCCCAGTTTGATGTTTACACTGGCTCTTTCATTCCTACTCTGGATGGTGGTGCATCGCCAAATACTACTGTGAATGGCAACCATTCATTCGGTCCTGAAGGTGGATCGGTGACTGCTGCTTCCGGTAATGTTTCCAATGTGGACTATAGAAAAGCTGACATCACTGTTGTCTCTTCTACTGGCTACACTGTTGGTGACAAGCTTGCCTTCATCAATAACCAGGGTGGTTATGTGAATGCGATCGGCCGGGATGACAAGACTGATACAGCCTTGCCAATGACATTCACTGTGGCTGCTGTCCCTGATG
>Ga0316189_10004620_pt1 | contig 13224 bp, 13 predicted proteins | sample LowCovwburrow_MG_FD_204930 | JGI IMG/M metagenome (GOLD analysis project Ga0316189, IMG submission 204930) | Coastal sediment microbial communities from Maine, United States - Lowes Cove worm burrow | ecosystem: Environmental > Aquatic > Marine > Coastal > Sediment | place: USA: Maine... | reverse complement strand
TGTCAGCAAATTGTCGATGCGCCGGCTCAACTGGCCCTTGCTGCGCACAACTCCCACGGCAAGCGGTGTGAGAGAACCCGCGTCGCGAATGGTTTGATGGGCTTTCAGCAAACAACCCGCGAAGGCTTTGGGTTTTCCTGTTCTGGATGCCGCCCATTCGTCACAGGCAATCTCTCGTTCCACATCCATTTCGCGGGCCGCCCACTTCACGCCGGGATGGTACCAAAACAACGATTCACCCAGTTTCTGGACCAGGTTGGCCGCATAATCGCGCCGTTTGATATGTGCCAGCTCGTGCAGAATGATCTGCTTCATTTCTTCCTCCTCAAATTGTTCGCTAAAAGTGTCAGGCAAGAGCACCACGGGGCGGAAAATACCAATCGCCATCGGGGAAACGATATCCGCGCTGCTTTTAATGTTGGGTTTCAGGGGTTGGCTTGCCAACCAGGTCGCGAGTGGATGAGACGGGGACCATGGTTTTGCTTTTCTCTGCAAAGCGGCGATACTCACCAGGGCATGACCAATACCACTCAGTTTCCAGAGGGCTACACAGAGCCACAGGGCAAGCAATAGACCGGTTACCGGTATTTGGGGCCTTTTCGTCTGAGTTGGCGCGGCGGGGAGAGAGACCTGTGTTCCCCGCTGGGGAATGGAGGCGGGCTCCACAGCTACGGTCCCACGCAGGCTCGGCGTGTCGGAAAATGGCTGTTCAATCCCCCGCGTTGGTGTGGCTCGTGGAATCAACATCAGTGCCGGCATCAGGAAGGCTGCCATTAAAGCTAGCGACCAGATACCGTAGCGGGTCGCGCCGTTGCGGCTCCTGGCTTTGCGAACCAGGACAAACGTCAATAGAACAAGTGCCGAGGCCTGCCACAGGTGATGGCCCAACAGAAGTAATAGGGTTTGCATATTCATTGCCCAACCTCGCCGTGATCTTCGATGCGCTGTTTCAATTGCTCCAGCTCAGAGGCATCTACCGCTTCGCTGTCGAGCAGGTTCTGAACCAGAAGAGACGGTGAGTTGTCAAAAAACCGGTTCAACAGATAGGAAACCACATTCTGCCGGGCCTGTTCCTTGCCCACCAGCGGTTCGTAGATGAAGGCACGGCCTTCCTTCAAATAGTTCGCATACTTTTTCTGATGCAAAATACGCAGCATGGTTAACACCGTGTTGTAGGCCAGGGGCTGCTCTCCCGTGGCCAAAGCCTCGGTCACGTCTTTGACCGATGCCCGACCCTTCTCCCAGAGAACATCCATAATGCGCAGTTCTGCTTCCGTAAGTGTGCTTGATTTTTTTCTAGCCAAAGGGGATACCACCTAAGTATTAATTCCTTAGTAGATAAGATACGGGGCTGTTGATTCTTAAGTTTCGCGCTTTAACTAAAAAATTAATATTTAGTTCGATTGTTACCCTGACCCAAGCCGAGTAGGAAGGATCGATAGAACCTGCTGTAAGCTGCGACCGCCTACGAGAGATAGAGCGGCGGCGCGCGGGCTGCCAACATACGCGATCCCGTCGAGAAGGCGTACCCGACCAGGGAGTCGGAGGCGTGGAAGGCCATTTCAGAGCGGTACATTTAATAGGGTGCCCCAGATGGGAATAAGTGTGGGTCTGGGGTTGTTTTGTTAGGGTTGACCAGATCGGGTCAAATTTTCTCTGGGAGGAGACCATGAAAAAGGCATTTGTCTGTGCCTGTACGTTTCTATTTTTATCCGCCGCCGCGAGCGCTGTTGCTGCGGATGGCCCTGCCGATGCGCCGCTGGCGATCCAGCCTCGATTAATTGGCACACCGGTACCCGAGGGGACACTGCTCAAGCCGGATGGCACCACTTTTGACCTGGCCAAGGCGGTTACCGAGAAACCCACCCTGCTCATCTTCTACCGTGGCGCCTGGTGACCCTTTTGCCAAAAGCAGCTGGGTCAGCTGCAAGCGGAACTGGGCAATTTCGCCGAGATGGGATATCAGGTTTTCGCCGTTGCCCAAGACACACCCGAGGTGAATGCGGGGGTCATGAAGAAACAAAAGCTATCTTTTCCCATTCTTGCGGATGCGGGCTTAAAGGTCTCGACAGATTTTGGCCTGGTTTTCAAGCTCGATAAAGAAACCGTTGACGTTTACAAGAAATACAACATCGACCTGCAAAAACTCTATGGCAATCAAGAGGAAATCATGCCGGTGCCGGCTATTTTCCTGATTGGAACGGATGGCAAAGTTCGTTTTAATTATGCCAATCCGGACTATCGCGTGCGCTTGGATACGGGCGTTCTCAAGGCAGCGATGACAGCGTATCAATAAATTTCTCCTACAAGTCCACACAAAGTGCCAAAGGAGCCGGACCAATGGTCCGGCTCCTTCTCTTTTGGGGACTGTGGAAACCGTTGGTGGGCATATTGCACAGCAGTTTTGCGACGGCTTGTCATGCGACTGTTAAAAAATGCGAATCTGCGCCTTGACCCCATACTTGTTCTTTGTTACAGTCGGATGTTTCGCGGGCGTAGCTCAGTTGGTAGAGTACAAGCTTCCCAAGCTTGGTGTCGCGAGTTCGAGTCTCGTCGCCCGCTCCACTTTACTTTTCGTCGAACAAGCATGGACCCTGGTCAAATGATTCACTATTTTCATGGATAGGAAAAGAGACCCAACGAGAAAGGTTGGCGAAGTTCGATTTGGCACACTGCTCCTGGGCAATTTTTCGGATTCGAGGAGAGGATATGGCATGGGGTAGTTCCAAAAAGTCAAAACAAAATGATGGTCTTCCAAGCATCAGTCCCTCTGTGATCCAACCGTCAGGAACGAGCGGGGATGCGCCTACCGTGATCGCTCAAGGCGTGGTGGTGACCGGGCGGGTTGACTCCGAGGGCGATGTGATGATCGCAGGTCGGATTGAAGGCGAAATCAATTGTAAGCAACAAATCATTGTGGCCGAAACCGGCGTAATTAAAGGTCGCGTTGATTGCCAAAGTACCATCATTTTGGGTACCGTGGAAGGCGACATCCATGCTCAAGATCAGCTGACGATTGAAGAGACGGGTAAGTTAATCGGGGATATTACGACCAAGACATTCAACAATCGCCCGGGTGGTTTTTTCGAAGGTTATTCACATATGGCGAAAGACAAACCCGCCAAGGGTGGAGAACGTGGTGGGAAGCCCCAACACAAGCCTCAAGAAAAGAAAGTAAAGGAAGGTGAGGACGCATGATCATCGGCACCCCAAAAGAAATAAAGAACCAGGAATACCGCGTTGGTTTGATCCCAGCAGGTGTCATGGCACTTGAATCGCAAGGACATGATGTCCTCATTCAAAGTGGTGCCGGCCTGGGAAGTGGTTTTTCGGACGAAGATTACACAGAAGCTGGCGCACGTATTGTGGAAACAGCCAAAGAGATCTTTGATACGGCTGAAATGATTATCAAGGTCAAGGAGCCCCAGGAAGTAGAATACAACATGCTGCGCAAGGGCCAGATTTTGTTCACCTACTTGCATCTGGCCCCGGACGAAGCACAAACACAGGGCCTTCTCCGCAGTGGCTGCATCGGCGTTGCTTATGAAACGATCACCTCCGACGACCTAACCTTACCACTGCTTGTGCCCATGAGTGAGGTCGCGGGCCGCATGTCTACCCAAGTCGGTGCCCATTACCTACAACGCACCAAGGGTGGTTTGGGCATGTTGTTGGGTGGCGTTCCTGGCACCGAGCGAGCCCATGTGCTTATTCTCGGCGGTGGCATCGTGGGCGTAAATGCGGCCAAGATGGCCGTGGGTCTCGGCGCACACGTAACCATTCTCGAGCGCAGCGTACCGCGAATGCGTCACCTTGATGATGTGTTTGGCAGTAGCGTTACCTGCTTGATGTCGAGCACCTATAACATTGAGGCGCAGATGGCCATCTCCGACCTGGTGATCGGCGCCGTGTTGATCCCCGGAGCCAGCGCACCGAAGTTGATCAGCAAAGAAATGATCCTCAATATCATGAAACCCGGTTCTGTCATCGTTGATGTGGCGGTCGATCAAGGTGGTTGTATCGAAACCACACGGCCCACAACCCACGACAACCCTGTCTTCCTGGTGGGGGACGTCACCCAGTACTGTGTCGCCAACATGCCGGGCGCGGTACCCAGGACCTCCACCTTCGCATTGTCCAATGTGACGCTTCCCTATGCGCTGCAAATCGCCAACCTGGGCGTGTCTGAAGCGGCCAAACTGAACGGACACCTTGCCAATGGCATCAATGTCTATGAGGGCAAGGTTACGCATCGTGCGGTGGCGGAATCACAGAACCTGGAATACACGGATATTGCAACCCTGATCAGCTAGGGATGATCGGGAAAGTTCATGACGACCTGGTATTTGCTGCGTGATTTGAAGCCGCGCCCTGGTGCGGAGAATATGGCGGTCGACCGGCACCTGCTCGAACTGACAGAGCAGGGGTTGGTCGATGCACCTGTGCTGCGTCTTTACGCCTGGTCGACCCCGACCTTGAGTCTGGGCTACCACCAGCAGTGGCGCCGGACGGTCGACAAGGAGGCTTTGACAAGGCACGGTGTCGACCTGGTGCGCCGTTGGACCGGGGGAAGAGGGGTACTGCATGATTTTGACGAGATTACCTATGCGGTCATCGCGAAAATGGCAGCGCCGTTCAGCACCCGTCTCAAGCAGAATTATCGCTTGATCGGCGAGGCCCTGGAAGACTTCACGCGCTTGGACACATCACCGGCCACTCTGGTTCGCGACGGTGAACGACCCGAAGAGGTACGGCGCAACCGGCACCTGCCCTGCTTTGCCTCTTTGGGTGAGTCTGAGATCGAAAAGGGAGGGCGCAAATTGATCGGCAGTTCCCAGAAGCTGGGCCGCAATGCCTTTCTGCAACACGGCAGCATCCCATTGGTCCATCGGACGCGGGTCTTGGAGGAAATTACCGGCACCCAGGTTCAGATGGAAGGCTACATGACCAGTCTGGAAGAGCATTACGCGGCGGCCGATCTGCCCTTACCCCCTCGGGCCGCTCTGCTCGACCGCTTGAGCACTTGTTTCGCGCGTCGATTCGGGATCAGCTTTCGCCCGATCAGCGAACTGGGCTACCCCGATGAGGCCGAGGTGGCTCGCATCACAGACGCCTGTTTTGGCCAGGACGAATGGACCTTCCGCAAATAGACAATTCCAACCCCACGCCGGTTTGATGTTGATGCACCAGGGCTCGCGGCCCTTGCGGTGCGCAAAAACCGATCACACGATTTGAGGATCAAGAGGCCTGTATTGGCGCTATTTTCAGAAGGTGGCTGGTTTCTTCCGGCGAGAGTAGTCGGGGAAATTTTCGCTGGCCACCTTCCTCTCTGCCCAGGTTTTTCAGGAAGGTGGGACGATCTTTGACGACTACGGCTGTAGGAGGGTTAATGCGGCCGTCCCCGCGGTAGTCGTCATAATCTTCGTTGCCTTGCCGTAATTGATCATCGAGTCTCGTCAGCCATTGGTGACCGGGAAGCTTGTCCGTCACGAGGAACCAGACATGACGCCTGTTCGGGATGTCCGGTCCTAACGAGAAGTCTGCGAAGGTCGGGGTCACTGTTGCCATGGCCAGTTCCAATTCTCTTTCGGTGACCTTCTCATCGAATGCACTGGTTGTCTTGTCTCGGCTAACGCCCTCGATCACACCAGGACTGGTAAAAACCACCCGGTCGCCGATGCGATAGCGCCAGAGACCGGAACAACTGCTGATGATCAGGGCATAGGAGACCCCGGGCTGGGCGCGGTCGAGGAGACAGATCTCGCCATCGAGCGACTCCAACTCGTAGAAAACGGAATACCCTTCCCAGAAACGCATGCCTGGTTCGCCAGGGACCGTGAAGGCCGAAATACCGGTCTCCGATGCGGCATAGACCTCTTGGAACATGACCGCTGGTCCGAGCAGTTCGCGCAGTTTAGCGCGGTAGGGTCCAATGGACATGCCACCGTGAATCAACAGACGTAGGTTGGGCAAAACCTGGCTGAGGTCCTGTCCGGCTTCGAGGCGAATGGCTTCCAGCAAACTCAGCAGCCAAATGGGAATCCCCGAAATAGAGCCGATGCGCGGTTCATTCAGGCACAGTTGGACCAGTGCTTCAAGGCGCTTGGGCCAGGGTTCCATATCGGAAATAGCGCTCGACGGCAGGGTGATCCGTTCCAGCAGGCGGGGGGCCAGGAACTTGGTCAGAGCACTCATGTCTCCGCAAAGCGCGCCGTGTTGATTGCGCGCCAGGCGGGTGCTGCCACTCATATAGAGCGATTTACACCTGGGCGGCGTAATATCTGGGACAACTGCCAGGGCATGGGCAAACATGTCAATGGCGGCTCTTCGATTGATGGCCGCCATCTCTTGCGAATAGGGAACAAATTTGGTACGTCCACTGGTCGTCCCGGAGGAAAGACAGAAAATATCCACGCGTCCGGGCCAGGCCTCATCGACCAGGGGTACTGCGGCCGTCAGCGGGCTGCGGTCGCCGAGCCAGGTGACCCATTGGTCGTAGTCGATGATCGGTAGGCGTTCGCGGAAAGCCGAATAGAGGTCGGGGGCGGCCAGGATTTCAGCGAAACCGAACGCGCGACCAAAGCGAGTATGCTTTGCCTTGTCCAGTAACACGGCCAGGGTAGCCAGGCGGTCCGTTCCGCCCAAGCCACGTACCCGGCGTTTGGCCCAGGCGCCTGCGAGCCGCGTGATGCTCTTCATCCGATTGTTCGACTTAACCAATGGTCCAAGTGTTCGGCAAAGCGATCTGCCTGGAAAACCAGATCCGAGTGGGTTACCTTGCGCTTCTCGGTCTTACTGTAGACTGTTTCTACCTTACCGTTTGGGAACACTTTTCGCAGGCGGTTGATGTCATTAAAGATGTTGTAGGTGGGCGAACTGGGCACCAGCACGTCTTGTTCCGCCTCTGCCAACAGAACCAGGGTTGGTACGGCAGACAAAAAGGCCTCTTCCAACGGAGATTCGCGTTTCATCTCAATGAACCGTCTGAAGTAACCGTCATCATCGTCGATCTTCTTCTTGAAGACTTCCATCACTTCATCTTCGATGGAAAAGACAGGGATCTGGTTCTTGTCGTCGAACTTCATTAGATCGCGACCCGTGGTGAACATTTTGAGCAGGATGTTCTTGGCTTTCTGCATGCTCTTGCGAATTGCTTCGGGGTCGTCTTCGTCTGCTTCGATCATATAGGCTACCGCACGACCCACCAGGGTCTTCTGGCGCTCCAGTTCCGGATCCACGATATCCTGGTGGGTGAGCACGGGGGAAATGATGACCACGCCTTTGATATCGACGGTGTCCTGTAGACCCAAATCCTTGAGCCAGCGCAAAAAGCCGACCAGAATATGACCACCGAAACTGGTGGCCACAAGGATCGGTGCACACTTGGCGCCGGCGTTCTTGAGGTGGCGGTTGTTGATCTCTACGATCAAATCATAGAGCTGACAATAAATGGTTTCCTTGTGAAAGAACTGGGTCTGATAATTCACATAATACAGTGACCCGAATTTAAGAAAACATTTGCGCAGCAGGAAGAAGGCCTCGTTGCCGTCGGGTAGAAAGCCAGGACACAAAATAGACGGATGGGTTTTGAGCCGCAGGTTCTTTTCCTTAAAGATCGGACTTCTGGACTGTTCGAAATCGAATCCGATATCGGGGAACTCAGCTCTGACCCTGTGGGTGGGGGAACGTTTAAGCGGTTTGGCATCGTAGGGATTGATGCGGCGGGTGACATATCGTTTGGCGATCTTGGCCATGATCAGGTTCTCGCCGATCTGAGCGATGGAATCCTCGTCCAATTCGCCCCGACGCCTGACCATGCGCGCAACCTTCTCATTGATCACATCGCTAAGATTATCGGGGTCTAAAAAGCCACTTAGCTTGAGCGCCTTGCAAATCCACCGGACCTTGGCGCGGCGACGATGACATATCTCGAAATAACTCTCGCCCATGGCGTCCTTATTGTCCGGATATTTTTTCAAAAATCTCGTTGGTGAGCTTGGTTTTGAGAGCTTCCCAAACCATTTGTCTCACGCCTGCGTCCGCGTTGGCAGGGGCAATGATTCCCAAGGGCACCCGGGCACCGCCAGAGCCCATCTTGGCACCCGAATAACTTTCGCCAAAAATCTTGTGGCAAATGCTGTTGAGACTGATGGACTTATTGGTCGTTCGCAAGCTGGCCACAAGGTGATCGTCGATAATACCGAAAACAACCACGGTTTCAATGCCTTCCATGCGTCGGAACTTGTCGGCCACAAATGGCAGGCTATCGCGCCGTTCGGCCCGCAAGTACTCCAGACCGGTAACCAGTACGGAGCCGGAAATTTCCTTGTTTTTGTTGGCAATTTCCTCAAGCTCATAGAAGTAGCGAGGAATGGGGTAGGCGCGAACATTGGTAAGAATATTGATGTCAACCCGATTGAGCAGGTACATAAAACAATCGGCGTCCAACTGTCGGGTATTCTCAGAAACCAGGTTGCCCGTATCGTTCTCGATGGCGAACAACAGACTGGTGGCCACATTGGCGTCTTCTTCCACGTCGGGATTGAGGGTAAGTCCAGACTTGATGATGTAATCGCAAATGATGGTGGCCGTGGCCCCAATGACGCGGATATCTTTTAAGATATAGTCGCCTTCCGGATCGTCTTCGTGGTGGTCGATGATGATATCGGGCTGGATGGTGGCGCTCTGTAGGTTTTTTTGCCCTGAACTGGCCACATCGACCATGATCTTCAGCTGGTAATCCTCATAGTCGTGGTCTTTGGAAACCTTTTTCATGGAGATATTGAGCAGATTGACCAAGGTCCGATTCTGTGGGTGAGAAACCTCGCCCCCGTAAAAAATGGCCGTAGAAAGGCCGGAATTGATCTTTTTGATCAACCAGGAAAGACCGTGGCTTGAGCCAATGGCATCTGGGTCCGGGTTATCCTGTAGGAAGATAGCGACCTTGGAGCCGCGCTTCAAATTCTCGATTGTATCAAGCAGAATCTGATGTGGTTCCACCTTGTGGGCCGGTTCTCGCTTCTTTACCAATGGTTCGATATTCCCCATGTCTTCCCTCGACACACCAAAATAAGGTGGCCATTCTAACATAATAGTGGGCAACAGGCGTTTATTTGTTGGAAACCAGTTGCCTAAAACTGGGCACTCTGAGTGCCCAGACAAGTATAACATAAGCTAGCACAGATAACAGAATGCGAATAACGAGCTCGGGCAGGGGCAGAATCCGAGTGCTAATCGGTAACCAGAAGGGCAGGATCCCGATGGTTGCCAGCAGCATTCGAGCAAGCTCACTGTTGAGATGGGGGGGCCAAACCAGATTGAACGTGCGCGCAATGACAATCCGCGAGGTGAGAACGAGGACACAAGCAGAAACCAGGTTCGCCAGAACAACACCGCAATGGGCCAGGGAAGGAGGGAAAAAGTGGGGAAAGAAAAAACAACCCGAAATGTTCACCAGGGCGCCAAAGGCGGCGATGTAAACGGCCAACTTCACCCGTTTGAAGGCATAATACGACTGGCCGATAATGCGGTACCAAGAGAGGGGTAAGAGCATCATGGCGTGAAAAATCAAGGCCAGGTAGGTCAGAGTCAGTCCCGATTCGTCAAAACGGCCTCCCACAAATAGAAGGTTGATCAGGGAAGGGCCAGCCAGGATCAGCCCCACTGATGCGGGGAGCGCCACCAGGGTAATCAAGGCCAGCGAGGACCAGAGTGTTTTATTGGCCGCATCCATATCGTTGCGGGCCCTTTGACGAGAGAGCACGGGCAGCAGGGATGTGGTCAGCGCCGCAGTAAAAACGCCGAGAACAAATTCGATCAAGCGATTGGAAAGAGTGATGGCAAGGGTTGATCCGGGCACCAGATTGGCTGCGGCCACGGTTGCAACCACAATGTTAATCTGCATAATACCCGCGCTGAAAACCGTGGGGAACCAAAGTCGCGCCGCTTCTGCCGTGCGGCTCCCCCAGAAGTGGAAGACGGGCCAAATGCGGAAGCCTAACCGGTAGAGGTGAATCCACTGCGTGGAGAATTGCAAGAACCCGCCCAGCAGGACCCCCACACACAAACCCCAAATGGGGTCGCCGTGCCAGTCTCGCAACAGATAGCCGAAGCTGATCATGCTCAGGTTGAGTAAAATCGGGGTTGCCGCTGAAAGAGCAAAACGGTTGTGCACGTTGAGCACGCCCTGGCAGATGGAGGCCAGCGAGATGAAAATCAGGTAGGGGAACATGATTCGGGTGGGCAGCACCATGTCTTCAAAGCGGGTTCCGGAGGGGGTTACACCAACCGGGTTCAGCACCTTGAACAGGAAAGGCATGGTCATGGGAAGGGTGAGGATCATGACACTGGCGATCAGGGTCGATGCCAGTAGGATCAGAGAAAAAACGGAGCGCATAAACTCTCGCGCCGCTTCTTGCTGTTTGTGTTCGCTCAGATCACTGAGAATGGGGACAAAGGCGCTGGTCATAGCGCCCTCGGCAATCAGGCGCCTGAAGAGATTGGGGATCATAAAGGAGATGCTCCACACATCGCCCAGCCTGGTGGCACCAACCAGACGCGCCACCAACAGGTCTCGAAGCATCCCAAAGATACGGGAAAGGAAGGTCATGCCCGCCATGATTTTGCTATTGTTTAAAACCTGTTTCTGCTCGCTCATATCTCTCGCTTTCCCCGCTCCGGGATGAACAGGTCACCCCGCTTTTGGGGAACCCTTTACCAGAGGCCCTGCGGAACCTTAAGCCAAGCAGAGACGGTGCGCAACCTTCTTTTTGGACGGCATGTCGCGATTCAGGGTCTAATTCTTTTCCGGCTGGCCCCAAATAATGCTATAAAGGGACAAGGATTTTACCCGTAAAGACACTCTCGTCTGGAGAGGTCGGGCAGCCTTGAGTCCTTATTATTAAAAAGCCGGAGGTTGGTGGTTATGGAAGAAGAACGGCCGATGAAAGAACGCATCTGGGAGTTCACCAAGGACATCAGCATCAAGGTCTCTCGCAAGGCGGAGAAACACTGGAAGATCAATACATTACGTGTTGAAATTGCTTCCATCAAGCACCGCATCAATGTCCAATACAAAGATTTGGGGCATTACGTCTATCAATCTTTCAAGGACGAAACTCTGGGCGACAGCGGCTACGAAACAGATACTCATGATCGTTTCCAGGATCTCAAACAGCTGGAAGCGGATATCGCGGCCCGTGAACAGCGCATTCTGACATTGGAGCAGGAGATGGACGATATCCCTCCAACCCCGGATACGCAGTCTGAAGTAGCGCCACCACCTGTCCCAGTCGCCGCCGCACAAGAAGAAGCGCCGAAAGCAAAAGAAAACGACGGGGACGAAACAGAAAAAAAAGACTCGGCGGAATAGCATCCGCCTAGGAGTAAAAGGTTTCTGAATGAAGGAAACAAGACTATTCAAACGGGTTCCTTGCGATGGCACCGGTCACATTCAACTGGAAGAAAAGCGCCATACCCTGGTTGCAGTGAACTTGAGCAAAGGCGGGGCTTGTCTGCGCGTGGATGAGGTTGTTTGGAAGAAGATCGAGGACGAGGCTTCCATTGCCGGCGTTCTGCAAGTAGAAGGCGACGATTTCCATTTTGTTGCTCGGGTATGTTGGAGTTCATCCACCGCTGATAAGGTGCATTTTGGTGTAGCCTTCTTGGAGTCTGACACCCACATCATCAACGGGATCCTTGAACGGCTCAGCATCGTGGAAGATGATCCGCCAGACCTGACCTTCAATATCTAGCTTCAAGGCTCAAGCTTCAAGGGGCAAGGGGCAAGCTTTATGCTTTTAGGAGATGAGATGTACAAGATGATCGGATTGCTGCTGCTTCTGTCAGCGTTTTGCTTCGCGGGTGAGCCGCATAAATGGAATGAGGAAGCGATTGATTGGGTCGCCTATAAAGAGGCCACCGGGTTGATGAAGGACAAGGGCAAGAAAGGTTTGCTGGTGGTTTATGCAGACTGGTGTAGCACCTGCCGAACCTTCAGCAAACAATTCAAGGACCCGTCGGTAGTTCAGGCCAGCAAATCGTTTGTCATGATCAAGGCGAATGTAGAAAAAGACCAGGAACTAGCTCAGAAGTACAACCTGGACGGGAGTTACGTGCCGAGAACCTTCGTGCTCAACGAGAAGGGCGAGGTGATCGAGGAACTTTATCCCGAAAAGCCGAAATGGCGCTTCTTCCTACCCTCAGACAACTCGGCCTTCTTGGGTGCGTTTATGAAGAGGGCTGCAACCTTTTCGGCGCACTGAAGGGCTGGCCATTAGCTATTGTTGCCTTCGACTCGCACAATGGGGCGAGGCTTTTGGGTTTCACAAAACTTGACACGCCACGGCGCAGAAACCCAGCGTCACATACGCCTCAAGCCCCTGTTCCCTGTTCTTTGCCCGAAATTCTTTGCCAACTTTGCGCCTTGGCCAGAGATAGTCCTTGTAATAATTCCGGAACCCGATTGGTTTGATGATCGAATCATTGGCCACGCCACGGTTCTTGTGGCGACGCTTTTACGAAACGCAAGGTCCGTAGGGTCATTTTTCAGACCTGTCCTCCCACATTGTCAATTCCTCCAATGCTCTTGAAGCTTGCAGCTATTCCCGTTTCGGCTATAATGGTCGGCGGTTCTGAACTATGCCTGGGAGAACATCATGCAAAAAATATTTATCATGACCTGCTTGCTTCTTCAAACGTTCCTTGTTGCGATCGCGGGAGACCCAAATCCCAAACTGTTGGACCCTAAAGCTGCTGTTGAAACGGCACCTGATACCTATCGAATCCAATTCAAAACGACCAAGGGAACCTTCACCGTAAAGGTTACCAGGGATTGGTCGCCCAATGGTGCCGACCGTCTCTACAACCTGGTAAAGATCGGGTTCTACAAAGACATCGCTTTCTTTCGCGTTATCAACGGCTTTATGTCTCAATTCGGATTGCATGGCGACCCCGCAGTCACCAAGGCCTGGCGGATGGCCCGAATCAAAGACGATCCCAGAAAGGACGGCGTCTCCAACCAGCCGGGTTACCTCACCTTTGCCACCAGTGGCCCCAATTCACGCACGACCCAACTCTTTATCAATACCCGTGACAATACCAATCTGGACTACCAGGGTTTTACACCCATGGGCGTGGTCGAGGGCGACGGCATGGGCGTGGTTCTCAGTCTCTACAATGAATATGGTGAAGGCATGCCACGAGGGCGAGGACCGGACCAAAGAG
>Ga0316189_10004618_pt1 | contig 13228 bp, 9 predicted proteins | sample LowCovwburrow_MG_FD_204930 | JGI IMG/M metagenome (GOLD analysis project Ga0316189, IMG submission 204930) | Coastal sediment microbial communities from Maine, United States - Lowes Cove worm burrow | ecosystem: Environmental > Aquatic > Marine > Coastal > Sediment | place: USA: Maine... | reverse complement strand
CTCCGAAGCTGTAAAGGCGATTCCTCTGGCCTTTCCGCCCACAGAGCCCTGGCCGATACGGGTGAATTCCGTGACCTCGGGATCATAGTCATGGATTGAAAAACGGGTCATTACTCCCTGCTGTCTCGATTCCCGCAGGGCATGTACCTTTGCCACAAGATCATTACGCAGAGCAGAGCGGTCGTCTATACCGCCGACCTGTTCTTTGTGAAGGCGGGCGGCAAGCGAGACCTCGGCCCGGGCCATGACCCAGTTGGAGAAATGATTGTACCGGGCATGATAGCGCAGGGATTCATCAGGTACTGTCCTCAGCCGTTGCTCAAACTCATACAGGGTGGATGCCCTGCCGACCTCCGTACCTTCAGGGGTGCGAAAGATAAAATCCCCGAAACCGAGATGGCGGATAAAGAAATCATGCAGTTTTTCAGCCATACAACGGCTTGTTTTTTCTATAAAGACAGCCGGTATTCGGTGAGCCAAGTCTTTGTTGTTCGCCTCTGAGCTGAGCATAAGCAGGGGCAGGTCGGGGACCCGCGAACGAATTTCGCTGAGCAGTTCGTACCCTGCTGATGCTGATTCTTCGCCGTTTTTCGGAAAGCGGACATCCGACATGACAGAGAAGATGTAGGGGCGGTAGCGTCTGAAAAGAGAGAGGGCCTCTTCATAGCTTGCAGCGGTCAGAATTTTGGGCCGGGCCCGCATTTTGAGGAGCCGATGCTGCTCATTGAGCCCCTCGTCCAGCACTGCCAATGTCTGCTGAACCAGTTCTTCGTAGAGCATGGGCAGCAGGATGGAACGATGAAGCGGGGAGTCTTCCACCAGCAGGATCACCCGAACCATAGCCTTTTCAGTGTCATTATCCACATTGCGCTGATCCTCGGCATTTTTGACCAGGGCCAGCATGATGGAGGAATCGCAGCACCAGGTATAGCTGTTGTCGAAACAGGGTTCCTGGAAAAAACCGGTCTGATTGACAGCGTCCCGAACCGAATGTGTGAGCAGGATAACCGGAATATCCGGGTACAGCTTTCTGATTTTCATCCCGAATTCACAGCCTGCCATGCCGCTGAGATGGGCCATGGTGACCACCAGATCGAAATGTTGTTTTTCCAGGAGTTCCAATGCCTGCTCCGCATCGGCAGTACGGGTGATACGCGGCGGTCGCGAAAGATTCAACCCGTGATATTCATTGATGATCCGGGAGGCCATAGAACCGTCTTCCTCCAGGATGTAGGCATCGTAGGGGCTGGAGACCAAAAGGATCTCCTGCACCCTGAAGCTCATCAGCTCATGGAAAATTTTAAAATGGGGATCGTGCTCTTTGTTTTTCATCGTTTCGCCTGTTCACGAAATGGAGATAGGTTGGAGGGTTCTTTGTTCAGGGGCCGGATGATTCAGGTTGTCTTCAGAGAAATTCCTTCGTATTTTTCAGGAAATATCTTGCTTGAACAATAGCAGAAAAAGCCTATAAAGAAAACCTCTCCCTTTTTTCAATCAGCCGTGTGAAGGCGGAGCAAAAGCTTGCTTTTTTTTACGTAACATGTTAATTGTTTTAAAAAACATCTGGACTTCCTGATTAACTGAGTAAACGCGCTATGCGTAACGACCCGCAGCATATCCTTCTGCTGGAACCGTATTACGGAGGCTCTCATAAGGCCTTCCTGCTCGGATTGCAGCAGCAGCTTGACTGCCGCTTCACCCTTGTCGCTCTTCCTGCGCGAAAATGGAAGATGCGGATGCAGTTGGCTGCTCCCTGGTTTGCTCAGCGGATTGTCGAAATGATTTCCCGGAGGAATGCTCAGGATAATGCTCCGAGTAATTGTTTCGATGGAATACTGACCTCCACTTTTCTCGATGCGGCCGTGTTGCGCAGCCTTTTGTCCGCGCAAGGGATACATCTTCCCTTGGCGATGTATTTCCATGAAAACCAGTTCAGTTATCCCGGCCGGGTGTATGATCCCGGCATGCTGCAGTTCGCCTCCATCAACTTTACCTCAGCTTTGTGCGCGGATCGTCTTGCCTTTAACAGCCGCTACAACCTGGAGACCTTTCTGGACGGGATTCGTTTCTATTTGAAAAAGTCAGCGGATATGGAATTGCGCCATCTTGAAAAGCAAATTCAGGCAAAGTCCGTTATACTTTATCCGGGCATTAATTTTCAGGAGATTGATGTTCTTGCTGAAGGGGCATCAGCAGGCGAGAGGAGCGGCCAGGAGAATAAAAACAAGGTGCCGGTTATTGTCTGGAATCATCGCTGGGAACATGATAAAGATCCGGACACCTTTTTTCTTGCGCTGTTTGAGCTGGCTGAGGGGCCTGAGGAATTCCCGTTTCAGGTTATTGTGCTTGGTCAGCATTTTCGTCATCAACCGGATATTTTTGCTCAAGCCAAAACGGTTCTCGGTGACAGGTTGATCCACTTCGGTTATGTGAAAAGCCGGAAAGAGTATGCTCGTCTGCTCACGCGAGGTGATTATATTGTGTCCACGGCCCGCCATGAGTTTTTCGGGATCTCCGTGTTGGAGGCTGTGCGGGCCGGGTGTCGTCCCGTGGTGCCGGACCGCCTCTCTTACAGAGAGCTTTTTCCAAAAGAATACAGATATTCGGAAGGGAAACTGGGCGAGCATCTCCGGAAATTATTTTTCGCATCACGCCCGGTAACCAGTGGAGAGGTGAAGATGTTAACAGAACCGTATAGCTGGTCAATGCTTGGGGAGAAGTACCGGGAGTGGCTGAAATTCAGGAAGATGACAGATTTTTAAACAGAGGCGCGGAGGTGGCGGGCTGCGCTTTGTCCTGAAATTCATTTATTCATTTTACAGATTTTGATTTAGGTTTTACAATTCTTTTTGAAAGAATATAGTACAATGCTAATTGCAGGGTACACTGCGTTGGGCCTGAAGCTTTGCCGCTTACCGTAGAGTGCCAAGCAGTTTTTCATGCTGTTTGGCCAATGAACAGAAGAAGATGAAGGAACATTATGTCTGATAATATTATCCTGATCGGCTTCATGGGAGTCGGTAAGGGAAGAACTGCACGGGCTCTTGCCGAACAGACAGGTCGTTTTACTGTAGATACTGATGACCTGATCGAAAGCATGGTTAACATGAAGATAAGAGATATCTTTGCAGCGCAGGGTGAGGCGGAATTTCGTCGCCTGGAGCAGAAGGCGGCGAATTGGCTGGAATATCATGTCAGCGGAACCGTCGTTTCCACCGGCGGCGGTTTTTTTAAGGTCAGGGATTTGAACAGATTAGGAAAAGTTGTTTATCTGCATTCCACAGCGGAAGATATCTATCATTCCATCTGTAATCACCCGAATGCGAAAAAGAAAATAAAGAAGCGTCCCTTGCTTGCGGATCTGAAACAGGCTGAGAAATTATTCAGGGAACGCCTGCCTCAATATCGCAAGCTGGCTGATATAGAAATTGCGGTCACCGGGAAAACAAGCTTGGAACGAGCCGAAGAAATAGCCGGTTATTTACGTGACTGATCTTCTCCGTGCTCATTAAAAAACGATTCCCGGTTCAACCGGGTATTCATTGCAATCCGGAAAAAGAGTGACACAGGATTTACAGTTCGCATTGAAAATATTTGATGTTCTGCCCCTGTACGGGGTACTGTTGGATCGTGACGGCACGGTGATAACAGCCAACAGGGCATTTCTCAAGACCGTCGGACTGCGGAGAGAAGAGACAACGGGCATGTCGGCGGAGGAGCTGGAACCCTATTATGTCGATCTCAAAAAATATCTCGCCGAGCTGGAAGCGCATGGGGTCCGCACTGTTCGCGGCTGTCTGGTCAGAGAGGACGGAACACGGTTTGCTGTCGAGCATACTCTTGTGCACGTCGCTGAAGCTGGGCGGGAGATTGTTGCCAGCATAAGTCACAATGTCGAGGGATGGACCGTCGGTGAGGAACGACGTGAGGCTGAGAAAAAAATTGAAGCGGCCAACCAGCGAAAACGCCAGTTTATCGCTAATATTAATCATGAGATCCGCACCCCGATGAATGCCATAGTCGGTTATGCGGAGATGCTCGCCGAGTCGGATGTCGGAGACCGGCAGCGGCGTTATGTGGAGACGATCAGAAAAAACAGCGCACATCTTGTTGCTCTTATCAATGATATGATGGAGCTTTCCAAGTTGGAGACCGGAAAGGTGCGGGTTCTGAAGTCCACAGTCAACCTGCATGTTATGACGGAGCGGATCTACGACTTTTTTGTTGATCAGGCCAAGGGGAAAAATCTCGAATTCACCTGTCAGGTGGATCCGAATCTCCCGAAATACTATGTTATTGATGCAGATCATTGCCGTCAGGTTTTGACCAATCTTATCAGCAATGCCGTGAAGTATACAGACGCAGGCAGGGTTACCCTGTCTGTCAGCGGTGAAAAGAAAAAAGCAACATGGTATACGTTAACCTTCCGTGTGCTTGACACCGGGAGAGGGATGACTGTTCAGGAACAGGATAATATCCTTGACCTCATAGCCCGGCAGAAAGAAGGCGTCACTATTCATGACGGAAAATGTCTGGGGCTCACCCTCAGCGCCTGTCTCGCCCGCATCATGGGGGGAGATATCACTCTGGAGAGCACCAAAGGCAAGGGCAGCGCCTTCAGCTTTACTCTGCTGGCGTCGGTTGCCGATGAAGCCGGGGTTCAGGATGTCGGAGCGGAACGATATCGGAGACAAAAAGGAAAAAGGAAAAAACATCCTGTCATCCTTGTGGTCGATGATATGCCGGAAATGTCCCATCTCATCAAAATATACTTCACCGGCACAGCAATCAGGGTTCTTGAAGCGAGCAATCGTGAGAAATGCCTGGACCATGCATTTAATAACAGCCCGGATCTGATTCTCATGGACCTTAATCTGGCCGGTACCGACGGTCGTGATATAACCCGGCAACTGCGCAATGACCCGAGAACAAAGGATGTACCCGTTATCGCCATGACCGGCATGATGCTGGAAAAAAAATCATACAGACCGCTTTTTGATGATTTTCTCAGCAAACCTTTTCACCTCCACGAATTACGTCGCATAGTGGATAAGTATATTCAGGTGACATCGGACACAGCCTGTGCAGCTGACGGGGAAGAAAAGGAATTCGCTCCTGATCTCAAGCAGGTGATACCGTTCTGGACCGAAGAACTTGACGAGCTGTACAGGGAGGCTGAGATGAGCGGCAGTCTGGATATCGCTTCGGAACTCGGGCGGAAAATGCAGGAGCAGGGGCTTCAGGCCCGCTCTCCGGCCTTACTTGAAATGGGCGAAAACTTGCGACAGTTTGCTCTTGATCTTGATATTCAAGGGGTGAATCATCTCCTGGCAGTCCTGGAGACTATAGCAGGGAAGGACAGATGAGGTGTCAACCTGACAAACCGCTGGTTTTTGTTGTTGATGATGTTCCTGAGAATATCCAGATAGCTCTGTCCCATTTAAAAGATCCGGATCTTGAATTCGCTTATGCCACTTCCGGTGAACAGGCCTTGGCCAGGATCAGGCGACGGATTCCTGATCTCATCCTGATGGATGTTATGATGCCGGGTATGAACGGTTTTGCAACCATACAGGAATTGCGGAAGTTACCGGAGGCCCAATCGACACCTGTTATTTTTTTGACGGCGAGGTCGGAACCGGAAGACGTGGCAAAGGGCTTTGAACTCGGCGGCGTTGATTATATCACCAAACCCTTTCACGGGATTGAATTGCGTTCCAGAGTGCGCAATCATCTTGAACTGCACAGCTATCGGGTCAGTTTGGAGCAGAAGGTGCTCGCTCGAACCAGAGAGACGACCCTTCTTAAAGATATCACAATATTGGCTATGGGCGAATTGGCTGAACATCGGGATGCCAATACAGGCGGCCATATCAACCGTACCCGTTTTTTTGTCAAGGCGTTAGCCGAAGCCCTGTTTGAGAAGAAAAAATTTTCTGATATTCTTACTCAGGAATATATTGTTCTCCTCTATAAAACCGCACCGCTTCATGACATAGGTAAGGTAGCAATCCGAGATTCAATTTTACTCAAGGAAGGTCGTCTGACAGCGGAAGAGTTTACGGAAATGAAGAAGCATACCATCTACGGAGAAGAGGTGATTGATAAGCTGGCAAAAATGGCGGGAGAGCCCATGACTTTCCTGGAATGCGCCAGAGACATGGTGGGCAGTCATCATGAAAAATATAACGGCACCGGTTACCCCAGAGGCTTGACGGGTCGGAAAATCCCTCTGGCCGGCCGGATTATGGCCGTGGCGGATGTCTATGATGCCCTGAGGACACGGCGATCGTATAAAAAGGCGTTCAGCCATGAAGAGACCATGTATATTATGGACACGGAAGACGGGCGCGGCAGGCATTTTGATCCGGATGTCTATGATGCATTTCTCTGTATGGAGCATGAGTTTGCCCGTATTGCCGAAGAAAACAGCAAGGGGATAAAATGAACAGTAGCTCGTATCAGATGAGGGGGTATGAGCAGGGGATTCCCTGATAGTTATTGAATATCAGTTTATCCTCTTGATGCGAGAGGATATAATCCGGTGTAAGCGGTATCTTGCCCTTGCCCCCGGGAGCATCCAGGATATAGGTCGGCAGGGCCATTCCGGAGACAGTGCCTATAAGGCCGCGCATAATTGTGAGCCCTGTCTTGATATCGGTACGAAAATGGGCGGTTCCTTCCGTCAGATCCGCCTGCATGAGATAATAGGGTCGGACTCTGATCTCCAACAGCCTGTAGAGTAATTCCCGGATCACCGGCAGAGAATCATTGACCCCTTTCAGGAGCACTGTTTGGCAACCCAGAGGGATACCGGCATCTGCCAATAAAGAGCAGGCCTGTTCCGCTTGTCGGGTAATCTCTGCCGGATGATTGAAATGGGTGTTGATGTAGAGGGGATGATATTTTTTCAGCATGTTCACCAGTTCCGGGGTAATCCGCATAGGCAGGGTACAGGGTGCTCTCGTGCCGATGCGAATTACTTTGATATGTCTGATCTCCCGGAGCCTTTGGAGGATTTCTTCAATATGCTCATCAGAAAGCAAGAGGGGATCCCCGCCTGATATCAGGACTTCCCGAATTTGAGGAGTGTTACGTAGGTATTCCAGGCCAGCAGCAAGAGTTTCTTTACTGATCTGCATAGATGCCTTGCCCACTTTGCGCTTGCGGGTGCAAAAACGACAGTACATGGCGCATTGACTGCTCACAAGAAAGAGGGCACGGTCAGGATATTTATGCACCAAGTTGGGAGCAGGGCTCAGAGAATCTTCAGCTAGCGGGTCAACCATTCCCTGAGGATCTTCCAATTCCCGGATATCCGGTACTGCCTGACGAAAAAGCGGTTTTCCGACTCGTTTAATCAATTCAAGGTAATACGGGGAAATACGCAAAGGGTGGCGCGAATTCACAGCTGCTGTCTCAGCCGGATCACAATCGAGGATCCGGGAGAGTTCTTCAGGGCTGGTTAGGGAGTTTTCCAGCTGATTCCGCCAGTCTGTCATAGGGGAATTTTTTTTAAGAAGAGGCGGATGCCTCTGCATACGTTGATTTCGGGAGTTCATTCTTTTGCTCTGTTCTTTGTCTGCACCACTCTACTTATACCGTCATGATACTTCAAGTGAAATACCTCAACGAAAATATCTCGATCGCTCAATCGTAAAAACAGGACGGAAGAGGCCTTCCGGATCAGAAAGAGACAAAGATGTCCATTACCTCATGAGGGTTATTCCGCATTGCATCGGAAAAGAATACAGCATATAATTTTATAAATAATTGACCCGGAGAAGTCTCAGATGAGGCTGCCACCGATAAACGGGCTTGAGAGCTTGACGACTTGGCATACATGTCTTTGTGAAAATGACTGAGAAATACAGCGAGAGCGGTACAGATATTTTTTTTCCGGTTAAGGGTTACCACGAGAAAGGTCGGACCGTTCACCTGAATGCATTAATTGATACAAGCTGCAGCATATATAAAGATCTGCCGGCTGTCGGCACAGCTCTGGAAAGCTCAATAAGTTACCAGGAACTGCATGACCGCATTTTGCTTCTTGCCGCTATGCTGCGACAGGTCGGGGTCGGTAATGGTGATCGGGTCGCTCTTCAGGCGGAAAGTTCTCCGGCCTGGGGAACGGCATATTTTGCCATTGTCCGCTTGGGTGCCGTCTGCGTACCTATCCTGCCGGACTTACCTGAAGAGGATATCCAACATATTTTCAGCGAGATGGAATGCGATACGGTTTTCACGACTCGTTCGCAGATCAGTAAAATTAATCCCCAACCGCTGCAAATTCATCGCATAATTACTCTTGATGATCACCGGGACAGTGAAATCCCTGTTGAGATAATACCTTTTTCGGAATTTTTACATCAAGCGCGAAATATATATGCAGACGCGCTGCAGGCGGGAGATCTGCAATTTCCAGACTCCATGCCGGATCAGCCCGCATCTATTATGTATACTTCCGGCACTTCAGGGTTTTCCAAGGCTGTTATCCTCAGTCATAGAAATTTTTGTGCCAATGCCTATGCTGCGGATGAGGCTATCAAGCTTTCACCGGGTGCAGTGTTTCTTTCTCTTCTTCCGATTTCTCACGCTTACGAATTCACCACCGGCTTTCTCATGCCTCTGATTAAGGGTGCATCTGTTCTCTATGTCGGTAAGGCCCCTACGCCGTCGGTGCTGGAGAAAATTTGTCGGCAGGAGCAGCCTCATGTCCTGCTGACTGTCCCTCTGATCATGGAAAAAATTTATAAAAAACGGGTAGTGCCTGTGCTTGAAGGCGGCAAGCTTCTCTCTGGCTTATGCAGGGTTTCTTTGGTGAGGAAACTGATTTTTCGGCAGATCGGCTCAAAACTGCACCGCTTTTTCGGTGGACGCTTAGAGGTGATGGGTATGGGCGGAGCAGCCCTGAATCCCGAGGTTGAGCAATTTCTTTGCGATGCCGGATTTCCTTTTCTTGTGGGATACGGTCTCAGTGAAGCTGCACCTCTGATTTCCGGAGGGCCGCACGGGGACCGCAGCATTCTGCCCGGTTCTGCGGGAAAACCCGTGCTCGGAGTAGAAGTGCGTATTGCCGAGCCGAATCCTGAGACCGGAGTAGGGGAAATCCTTGCCCGTGGACCGAATATCATGCAGGGATATTGGAATAATGTACAGGCAACGCAGGAAACGCTTACCGATGACGGGTGGTTGCGTACCGGTGATCTCGGCTGTATGGATAAGCAGGGTAATCTTTGTATACGCGGACGTTCAAAATCTGTTATTGTTCTGTCCAACGGAGAGAATGTGTATCCGGAGGCTATTGAGCATAGATTGAACAACTATGTTTTTGTGCTGGATTCGTTAGTGATTGATAATGGTTCAGTGCTGGAGGCCTGGCTTTCTTTGGATTATGATCTTCTTGTCGGACGGACACGGGGAAGAGATAGTCGCTACCGGCAAGAGCATATTGCGATGGAACTTGAGCGGGTCAAAAAAAGCATCAACAGCCGACTCGCTCCCGCATCAAGACTGGGTGCCGTCTTTGAACAGAAGGAACCCTTTGTGAAAACCGCCACCCATAAAATAAAACGGTATATATATACCGCAGAAAATCTGCGAAGAGGGATTGATGATCAGGTCCGAAATACTAAGGAGATAAAATTAGGTGAAAAAAGATGATTGAATTTGTTCGCTTTCTGGTGCCTTTTCTCGCACCTTTGCCCGTAGGGATGTTTTGTATTATTTTGGCGTTGTTTTTTTTGCTTTTTCGTCTGCGTAAGATGGCGGGTTTCTCTTTGCTGATGACCCTCTGTCTTTTTATTGTCTTCGGATACGGCCTGCCTGCACGTCAGCACGTAGAACAACAGGAGAGAAAATATACTCCTTTGGATATCGAAAAAATTCCGAAAAAGGAGCAGCGTAAGATACGCTTTGTTGTTGTGCTCGGGAGTGCAAACACCACTGACCCTGCTATCCCGGAAAGCAATCAACTTAATACCGCCTCCTTATACCGATTGGTGGAGGGGATCCGCATTCAACGGCAACTTCCGCAGACCTTTCTGATTCTCAGCGGAGGCGCAAATCAGGATCCCCGCGCTAATGCCGCGGTCGCAGGCAGGGTAGCTGAATCACTGGGAGTGGACAGCGGACGGCTGGTCACTGAAGAGCGGCCTCGCGACACTGCGGAAGAGGCTGAAATGCTGCAACCCATGCTCAAAGATATGCCTTTCATCCTGGTGACCTCTGCCGCGCATATGGAACGGGCCATGAAGTTGTTCCGGGAGGCGGGTACGCACCCCATCGCCGCACCGACTGATTTTCTTATCAAAAATAATAATCAGCTGACCTCGACGTCCTTTGTGCCCACCTGCGAAAACCTCGGACTTTCACAGCGGATGATCTATGAATGGGCAGCTCAGGCGTGGAATTCTGTTAACCGACTGCTTCCGTAAATCCTGCCGGTTTTGATTTCCGCTCCCCGCTATCCCGGAAAAGAAGAGCATATCATGGAGAGGTGCGATAACGTACTATACACAGGTCGCGCTCTGTGATATTATATTTGTTATATTGAATTGTTGCAAGAAAAGAAGGCTGTCTCCGACCGTTCAACATCTTGTTCTGTCGAACTAATTCTTGAGAGATCCGCCGGGTGACGGCTTGCTCGCCCCGGAATGGTCGGATGAACCGGGAAATATTAAATTGAGTGCTCAATGAAGGTTAAAGGATTTACTGCCGCCGCTGTCCGGGCAGGCATTCGTTATCAGGATCGACTTGATCTCGGCCTGATCTACTCAGAGGTTCCGGCCGTGACGGTCGGCATGTTTACAACAAATACTGTTCAGGCGGCCCCTGTGGTGCTGGGCAGAAAACGCCTGCTGAACGGTAAAGCACAGGCTGTGTTGGTGAACAGCGGGAATGCCAATGCCTGTACCGGTGAACAGGGCATGGAGGCGGCATTGCGCACAGGCTCCTTAGTTGCTGATGCCTTGGGCATTGATGAAGAATTGGTGCAGGTGGCATCCACAGGGGTCATCGGCGAGCCGGTGAACATAGATCCCTTTGTTCGGGCGGTGCCGGGACTTGCCGCCTCTTTGAAGGAAGACGGTTTCGATGATCTTGCTCAGGCAATTATGACCACGGATACTGTGCCGAAGACCTCTTCCGCCACAGTGGAGATTAACGGAGTGTCCGTGAATTTGCTGGGTGTTGCCAAAGGATCCGGGATGATTATGCCGAATATGGCAACCATGCTTTGCTTTGTTGTGACGGATGCCCGGATTTCTTTTTCCATATTGAATGAAATCGTCAAAACCGGGGTGGAGCAATCATTCAACCTGATTACGGTGGACGGGGATACCTCGACCAATGACACAGTGTTGGTTATGGCGAACGGTGCTGCAAAAAATCATTGTATTGATGAAGAGAATAAGGAGAGCATAAAGGTTTTCACAGAAGCGTTGCACAAGGTCTTCAAAGATCTTGCTTTACAGATCGTTTCAGACGGCGAAGGGACCACCAAGGTGGTAACCGTTCGAGTGGTCGGCGCAAGGAGCAGGGAAGATGCCATGAACGGAGCCCGAACCATTGCCAACTCTGCCCTGGTCAAGACAGCATTTTTCGGTGAAGATGCAAACTGGGGCCGGATTATTGCTGCGCTCGGTCGGTCGGGATGTCAATTTCAGCCGGATCGGGTGTCCATGGCGTTTGATGATGCGGTGATGGTTGAAAACGGCCTCGGGTGCGGCAAAGAGGCGGAAGAAAAAGCCTCTAAGGTGTTGCAGCAAAAGGAATTTACAGTTACTGTCGACCTGCGGGACGGAAGTGAACGTGCGGAAGTGTTCACTACGGATTTAACATGTGATTATGTGAATATTAATGCTGATTATCGTTCCTGAGTCGAGATATTATACGTGAACTGCTGACTCCTGTGAGGTTTCGGCAAAGGACAGGAGCAGGAGCAGAGGATGACGGATTATGCCGGGGGCGATTACCCTGATGAGATTCAGAAAATTTTTCAAGAGATTGAACAGGCCCTTGCCGGTGTAATTGGACCTGCCGCCAGCATGATCCTTCGCGATTACATCGAACAATGGCAAAAGGATGGACCTGTTGTAGCCACCCGCATAATTGAGCTGACTACCGCTCTGGTGGAAGAAATCGGTGATCCGGTGACAGCTCAAGAATTTATCAGTAAAGTTGAGAAAAAATGTTGAGCACAGACACCCTTTTTTATACGCAGGGCTGTAGGGGCAAATCTGTCTATCTACCCAGAATAAAGAAGGGCCAACACAGAGGTTCGCCCCTGAAATATTATTTTGACCTCCTCCTCCGCCTCCGGCTAAGGTGGTTCACTGAAGAGAATTTAATCAGGAGAATTCCTGAATCACGTGAGACGCTACGTTAAGTAACACTGGGAGTTTTGATGCGAAGGACCAAAATACTGATTGCTGCCTTAGTTATTCAATGTGCAACAGCCCTGACCTGTTATGCCGGTTGTCTTTCCGGAGACTGCAAAAATGGTGTAGGAAAGTTGCAAAGCACTCATGGCCGGGCGTATGAAGGTGAATTTAAAAAAGGTTTTCTCTGGGGACGTGGGCGACTGGTCACTCCGGACGGAATGGAATATGATGGCGAGTTTGTCAGGGGCAAATTTCAAGGCTTCGGTATATTAAAAACCTTAGATGGTCGCTCTTATAAGGGCACTTTTAAAAACGGTGTTATTGACGGAGAAGGTATCTTGAAAGAAGCTGACGGGCGGCGCTATCAGGGAGAATTCGAACTCGGTAAGTTTCATGGCAAAGGCGTCTTGATGTACCCGGACGGTCGAAAATACGTCGGTGATTTCCGAAGCAACTTCCTGCACGGAAAGGGCGAGATGATCATGGCCGACGGCAGCAGCTTTGAAGGAGAATTCCGCGACGGTCATCCGGACGGTAAGGGCGTGCGTCGTTATGCTGACGGCACTGTCTATATCGGCGGCTATGTTGACAAGGTCCGCCAGGGCTACGGAATCCTGCAAATGACCGACGGCACCCGCTATGAAGGATATTTTGAAAATGACCTGTATAACGGCCGGGGGACCTTAAAGGAAAAAAACGGTCGGACCTATATCGGGACCTTTCTTGACGGAGCAATTACCGGTATGGGAACTGTGACCTGGTCCGATGTCGGCCAGCAGTATAAGGGCGATCTGCTGAACGGGTTGCCGCACGGTGAAGGAACCATGACTTACGGAGACGGTTCC
>Ga0316189_10004616_pt1 | contig 13234 bp, 10 predicted proteins | sample LowCovwburrow_MG_FD_204930 | JGI IMG/M metagenome (GOLD analysis project Ga0316189, IMG submission 204930) | Coastal sediment microbial communities from Maine, United States - Lowes Cove worm burrow | ecosystem: Environmental > Aquatic > Marine > Coastal > Sediment | place: USA: Maine... | reverse complement strand
TCCATCACCAGGTCAACCTCGGCAGGTTGCAGGTCAGAGTGCTCTACCAGAATCGTGTTGATAGCCCCTCTTTCCTGATCGTCCAGGTTACCGTCAGCCAGTGCCACCCGGGTCAGGGCCTGGGAGAACGCCGACATGTAGTGGGCGGCGTCCGGGTCGTGCCGGTTGAGCAACTTGAGCATCTGGCTGGTACTGGAAGCGACCGCCGAACTGATCGACTGAATCTCACCATCTTCGAGGTGCAGTATGCGATCCGCCACGTCCAGGATGCGATTGTCGTGGGTCACCATCACCACGCTGGCGCCCTGCTCACGACACAGCTCCTGAATCAGGTTCACGACGTTGCGGCCCGACTCCTTGTCCAGTGACGCGGTGGGTTCGTCCGCCAGGATCATTTTCGGTCCATTGGACAGGGCGCGGGCAATACCTACCCGCTGCTTCTGGCCGCCGGACAGGGCATCCGGGTACTTGTCGATATGCTCAATCAGTCCCACCTGATCCAGCACCTCTTCAATTCGGGTGCGTGCTTTCTTACCGCCACCACCCTGACCCAGTGACAGGGACATGGAGATATTCTGGGCAACGGTGAGGTAGTCGAGCAGATTGTGCTGCTGGAAGATAAACCCGATATTGCGCCGGGTCTTCATCAGGGCGCGCTGCGAGGCCTTGTGCAGCTCATTACCAAAGATCTTGATACTGCCCGATTGCATCGCGCGCAGCGCACCCATCAGGGTAATCAGCGTGGTCTTGCCGGAACCCGAGGGCCCGGTGAGAATCACGATCTCGCCGGACTCTATACGCAGGCTGACGTCGCGCAGCACGTGGTGCTTGCTGAGCCCCGAGTCATAGACGTAATCGACCTCTTCGACGACGATGGGGGTGGTGTCCTGCGTCATTGTCAGAATACCTCCGCCGGGTCTGCCGAACGCAACTTGCGCATGGCCAGCAGCGCGGATATCGCGCACATGGCTACCGTCAGCGCCAGCACCATCAAGGCACGTTCGTGCGTCATAATCACGGGCAGGTTCGTGGCTTCTCTAGCCTGGGAGTACACCAGAATGCTGCAAAAATAGCCCGGGATGAAGCCCAGTACCGCCAGGATAACGGCTTCGGCCAGCACCAGTCGTGACAAAAAGAAATTGGAGTAGCCCATCGCCTTCATAGTGGCGTACTCGCGCAGGTGATCCTGCACGTCAGAAAACAGGATCTGGTAAACGACGATCAGGCCCACAGCCAGACCCATGGCGACACCCAGCCCGAACACGTAACCGATCGGGGTGTTGTTACTCCAGTAATCCACTTCATGCTGGATGAATTCATCCCGGGTCAGCACCACGACGTCTCCGGGTATGCCGGACACAATCCGGTCGCGCACCTCAGTAGCGCTGGCGCCGGGGTCGAGCTTGATCAGACCCAGCTCGACCCGCGAAGCAGAGCGATTGGAGAAGATACGGCGAAAGTTTAAATCACTGGTGATAATGCTGCCATCGATACCGAAGGAGGTGCCCAGGTCGTAGAGGCCCACAACCCTGACATCACGACCGTTAATCTCGGTCGAGACTTCCTCGCCATTCAATAGCATCCGGGCGATAGGCCCGAACTCATCGCGTGACAGGCGATCGTACAGGACCCTGTCGGGCATGCGCAGTTGGCGCAACTGTGAATCGTCGCCCGCCAGCGAGAAGCCGCTGTTCATGGGATCGAAGCCCATCACGTAGATATTGCGTGTCTGTAGCGGGTCTTCCGGGTTGCGCCACTCAGCGATCCCGATATAGACCGGCGTTACCGAATCGACCCCGTCGAAACCCAGGGACTGGTACAGGCGATTGCGCGGAAAACCGGGCGGGTTGACGAGGTAAGTGGCCTTGGGGCTGATAACCGCAAGATCATAACCCAGGGCCGTGTGCCAGCGCACCGAGCTGTCGTATAGCGCCCGCTGGAATCCCAACTGCACAAATACCAGTACTACCGCGAAGGCTACGCCCAACACCGCGGCAAGCAGCCGCAGTTTCTGGTGGCTGATTTGCAGCCAGGCAGTTCGTGTAGGGCCTATTTTCAAGGAGTAATCTCTACCTCGACCTGCAAATTCGTCAGGTGATTGACGACGTCCGGGTCGTCCAGCAGGATCTCCACTTCGATAACCCTGGCATCTGCTTCGGCCACCGGGTCCATACCCAGGACATCCATGCGGCCCACTTTCAGGCCGATACTCTCCACCACCCCGGTTACCGGGGCCGGCAGCGCCGGGCTGAGAATGCGCGCTTTCTGGCCGGGCTTGACGTAAATAATATCCGTTTCATACACCTCGGCCACCGCGTACATCTTGTCCGTGCGACCCAATTCAACGATACCTTCCACGCCTACCCGCTCACCGGGCTGTGTATGCACGTAGAGCACCTGGCCTTTCAAAGGCGATGTCACAGTGGACAGCGCCACCATCGCATCAGCGGCGGTAACCGCGGCTGCGGCGGCTTTCACTGTGAGCTGCAGGTTCTCCACTGCGGCGGCCGAGGACGCCACCGAACGCGACAGCTTGGTTTCGCGCGCGAGCTTCTTCCTGGCATTCTCCAGTTCCGCCTGCAGACGTGCCTGGTCTGCCTTTCGCACCGCGTAGGTATCGAGTATGGCGATCAACTGACCCTGTTCTACCTGTTCCCCTTCGCTTACCTTGAGCTCCATGATGACAGAGCCTATTCCCGACGGCCCCGCCAGGCGAACCACCCCCCCGGCGGGTTCAATTCGGCCCAGGCTGGTTACGACTCGAGGTGCTGACTGCGAATAGGCTGCGACGGAAAGCAACAGCGTTAACAGAGCGACTACAACCGCTGGCATACTGAAAAACCCCACAAATATTATTGCATTGATACTACCGCGTTCCGGCGTATTAGCAAAATGCGGGACTGCACTGTTTAAAGCCGGGCCCTTCGCCTAAACTAGGCGCCTACGTAACTACCCCTGATGGATTTCCGATGACGGACACACCCGCGAACGAGTTGGTCGCCTTCGCCGATTGCGAGCTGATCCCAATAGGCCAGTCGATAATGCTGGTAATCAACCGGGCCAACGGCAACCAGCAACTCATGAACCCCCAGGTCATCGAAGGCCTGAAAACCTGCACCAACTTCAACACCATCGCCGGCCACGCCGCGTACCTTGCCGCCACGCGCCCGGAGCTCAATGGCAAGCAGGAGATGGCTGAAGGTGCGCTGAAAAACCTGCAGGATGCCGGCATGCTGCTGTACGCGAGGGACGTGTGCAGCCGCCTGGCCGAACCCGCGCCCTGTCCGCTGGCCCCTACCCGTGCGTTTGTCATCACTTGTGATCGGCCGGCCGCGGTAGAGCGCCTGCTTGACTCCCTGCTGCGCTCGGCGAAGCTGAGCCAGCACGATGCCCTGTTCCTGGTGGATGATTCGCGCGACCCGGCCAACCGTGCCGCCAACTGCGAGGCGGTGGCAAATTTCAATCTGCGCAGCGCCAAGGACATGTTTTACGTGGGGGTCGAGGCCCAGCAAGCTCTGCTGTCGGGACTGACAGAAGCCCTGCCGGACCATGCAGCAGGAGCTCGTTTCCTGCTGGACCCCTCGCTGTGGGAGGGCAAAAAAACCTTTGGCCGCTCCAGGACGCTCTGTCTGTTGCTCTCGGTGGGCTATCGTGCCCTGGTCATGGACGACGATATTCTGTGCCAGACCGTGCTGCCGCCATTCAATGAAAACGGCGTGGGCATAGGCAGCGGAGGCTTGCGCAAAGCCACTTTCTACCCCGACGAACAGGCCTTCTGGCAGGCGGCAAAGCCGGCCGACTTCGACCCGTTGAGTGGCCACGCCAGTTTGTTGGGCAGTAACCTGGGGCAGGCCCTGCAATCTGCCAATAACGGCGCGTTGGAACAGGCACAGTTGAGAAACGTCAACGCCGCACTGGCGAACGTATTACAGGCGGACTCACCTGTTCTGGTGACCCAATGCGGTTCATTTGGCGACCCGGGAACCGGCGGCACCAATTGGGCGCTGTACCTGGGTGAAGAGTCCGTACAGCGCATGGTACAGGCGCCGCACGGCATGACCGCAGCGCTTGAAAACAGGCTGAACTGGCTGGGCAGTACCAAGCCCAACTTTTTCAAGATGCCTTTTATGTCACAGCTGACCGGCCTGGATAACAGCCAACTACTGCCGCCCTACTTCCCGGCCTTTCGCGGAGAGGACTCCCTGTTCGGCGCCATGCTGGTTGCCATGCACCATCACAGCATGGCGCTTGAATACCCCTGGAGTGTGCCTCACGTGCCATTGGAGTCGAGAGAAATCACCATGGACTCGCCTATTGCGGCCACCGGTGGCATCTCACTTTTCTCGCGCTACCTCACCGAGCATATCGATTACAAGGACAGCAACAACCCGGAACATGCGCTCAAGCGCATCGCACAGGACACGCTGCGCATTGCCGCGCGCTCAGACACCGACCTGATACTGGACTATCGCAAAGAACTGGCCCGGGGCCACGCCGACCAGCTTCACTTGCTGCACGGGCAACTTGCCCGCACCAAAAAGCTGGGCTCTTCGGAATGGGAAGCTTACCTGACGCGAGGCATCGAGGAAGTCCAACGGGCCATCTCGCAAAGCCATAGCCCGACCGAAATACCCGGTGCTGCAGCCGATGCAACAGAAGCCGAGATGCTTACTGAATTCAGGACGATGGCACAGGGTTTTGCCGCGGCGCTGGCAGGATGGGTTGAGATACGCGACAGCGCGTCAACCCTGAGCGAGCAGTTGATACAGTCCAGGCAACTCATGCCGCGCTAGACGCGGACATGCCGGACCGGGGAGTTGCGCAGGGGACACACTGTGGTCAGTGTTATCTTCAAATTGTACGAAAAGCTGCCCGCACCGCTTAAGCCTTACGCTACACTGTAAAGAGTTCGCGACAATAACAAACCAGGACAAGCCAGCCGGAGGCACTCCTCAACCATGATCCTCGCGTTCACCGCAATTATATTCGGTCTCGCACTCCTGGTCTGGAGCGCTGACCGCTTTGTAGAAGGTTCCGCAGCCGCCGCAAAACACTTTGGCGTGCCGCCGCTGTTGATCGGCATGGTCGTTATCGGCTTCGGCACGTCCGCCCCGGAGATGGTGGTTTCCGCTCTTTCCGCCTCCCAGGGGAATCCCGGCATAGCGCTGGGCAACGCCTACGGCTCCAATATCGCAAATATTGCGATGGTACTGGGCTTTACCGCACTGATAAGGCCAATCACCGTGCATTCCCAGGTGCTGCGAAAAGAGCTCCCCGTGCTGGCACTTGTCACAGTACTCGCCGCCTGGCAGGTCATGGACGGCTCGATCACCCGTATCGACGCCTGGACCCTGCTAGGTGTGTTTGCCGTGTTTATGGGGTGGACCATCTGGCAGGGCATGAGCAATACCTCGGACACCCTTGCCAAGGAAATGGAGCAGGAGCTGGAAATGAAGCATATTCCCCTGCGTCAGTCACTGATCTGGCTGGTGGTAGGGTTGGTTCTGCTGATAATCAGCTCACGTATCCTGGTATGGGGCGCCGTCGATATCGCCCAGGCATTCGGGGTGAGTGACGTTATCATAGGTCTGACGGTGATTGCTGTGGGGACGTCGCTACCGGAGCTGGCCTCTTCGCTGGTGGCCGCCCGCAAGGGTGAGCACGATATCGCCCTGGGCAATATCATCGGTTCCAATATGTTCAATACGCTGGCGGTAGTAGGCATCGCCGGTGCGATTTCACCGATGTCGGTAGGGCCGGATGTTCTGACGCGAGACGTGCTGCTGATGTCCGTGCTGACGGTTTCCCTGTTTATCATAGGGATACCACACTCGGGCAGGTTGGGGCGTATCAACCGCCTCGAAGGAGCCGGGTTGCTGACCTGCTATATCGCCTACACGGTTTACCTGGTAACGAACGTCATTCTGCCGTGAGGTTGATTCGTTGCCCACCGGGCATGGCCGGCGGGCAACGCTGTAGCTGAAGCGATCGCTTTACTCTTTCATTTTCTCGGCTGCATCATCAGCTGCATCGCTCACCGCATCAGCCGCGTCACTTGCCGCATCACTGGTAGCGTCGGCTGCATCGCTGGCCGTCTCCTTGGTTGCGTCCCATGCATCACTGGCTGCTTCGCCGGTGGCATCGGCTGCATCGCTGGCCGTTTCCTTGGTTGCGTCCCATGCGTCGCTAGCCGCTTCGCCGGTGGCATCAGCCATATCTTCCACACTGTCAGCAGCGTCATCTGCCATGTCACCCATGGTATCAGCTGCATCGGCAGCCGCATCCTTGGTCGCTTCCATGGCATCGCTGGCGCCATCGGCAACGTCAGAAGCAGCGTCCTTAACTGAGTCGGTTGCCTCCTGCATGGTTTGTTTGCTGCTTTCAATGCTCTCGTCGCTACAACCACTCAATGCCGTCACCAGGCTCAGTGCGCCCAGGGTAACTAACAGTTTTCTGTAATCCATCGTTTCTCTCCAAATGTGAATTCGTGTTCATCCCTTGCCGCGTTATGCCACCGGACCCCAGTGGGAGCATATCAGCGGTGCTGTACTGTAGCACAAGTCGCACTTCCGACAGTACCCCAGGGTGGTCATTGCCAGCGCCGTGAGTTATCTTACGTCGCCCCTCCAGCCGGGCCAGGCAAGACGTAACTCGAGTGACTCGATGGTGAAGAAAACAGCAGCCGATGTATTGGTGATAGGCGGTGAGGAAATCCTGCCGGGGGAACGCCGCAATATCGAGATTGCGGTCGCTCCCACCTACACCCATGACACCCTCTCCATCAGCGTTCAGGTGATTCGCGGAAAACTGCCCGGGCCCACGCTGTTTGTCTGCGCCGCGATTCACGGTGATGAGATCAACGGCGTGGAGATCATCAGGCGACTGCTGAAAAACCCCATGCTGGACAAACTGAAGGGGACGCTGATTGCCATTCCTATTGTGAATATCTATGGCTTCCAGCATCGCACACGCTACCTGCCAGACGGACGAGACCTGAATCGCAGCTTTCCCGGTTCAGCAAGGGGGTCCCTCACCGGCAGACTTGCGGACGTTTTCATGAAAGAAATAGTCGCCAATTCAACCCACGGTATCGATTTGCATACCGGAGCGAGACACCGCAGCAACTTCCCGCAGATTCGCGCCGACCTCGATGACCCGGCCACGCTCGACATAACGGAGGCGTTCGGCGCACCACTGGCGATCAACGCCAGGATCCGCGACGGGTCATTGCGCCAGGTGGCTTCCGAACAGGGCGTGCCGGTTATCCTGTACGAATCCTGCGAGGCACTGCGCTTCGATGAAATCTACATCCGGGCCGGGGAGATCGGCGTAACCAATGTCATGCGCCACCTCGGCATGCTGCGCAAAAGGCGAGCCAAAAACAAACCCCCGATAATCTGCCAGAGCACCCAGTGGGTGCGCGCGCCGGAAAGCGGCGTATTGCGGGTACTGGTGCCGCTGGGAGCGGAAGTCTCACGCGGGCAGACCATAGGCATTATCGCCGACCCTCTGGGAACGCGGGAAGTGGATGTGGTCGCGGAACAGGCCGGTATTATTATCGGGCGTACCAACCTGCCACTGGTCTACGAGGGCGATGCGCTATTCCATGTCGCCACAATGGACTCGAAGGAGGCCTGGGAAGTGGACGAATTCCACGAGGCACTGGAACCCACAGAGCAGGAAATCGACAGCGAGGACCTCAGCACGGCCCCGATTGCCGACTGAGCAGCGTGTACCCGGCGCTACTGCTTGACGCCGTGCTCCTTCGCCAGCCGCTCATACTCCTCACATTCTGGCGTCGCCACCTGGTCCGCATTCTGCATTTGCTCACATGTCATGGACTCCAGACTGCGCAGGCAACCGACCGCGGGCTTGTAGAGTTTGTGATCAACCGGCACCTCCTGCACCTGCTGGCGCATGCTCGCGCACATATTGTCGAGCATCGGCTCCATCATCTTCAGCATCTCGGGTGTCAGGTCTTCCTCGGCCACCTGCTCCAGTGCACAACTTTTGATCGAGGCACACAAGCCCTGGGCCGCTTCGGTCAGCTCATCGGCACCTGCCTGTGCGCCAAGCATCAACAGTAGCGCTGCCGGCAATATCATTCTTGTTCTCATCATGGCATCTATCCTCCCGGGCGCCCGAATGGACACCAAAGCGCCAGCATAACCTCTATCAAATCCGATTTCAGCATCGGCCCGGTTCCCGAGCGCGGTCTCAGAACAGTCCCTCGGTCTGGCCCTGGGCATTGACATAGATACTGTTCGCCGCGGGTACCCGCGGCAGGCCGGGCATACGCATGATGTCGCCGCAGACAACCACCAGGAATTCCGCACCCGCCGCCAGCGCAAGCTCTCGTACCTTGATACGGTGATTGACCGGGGCGCCCAGCAGCCGGGGGTCAGTAGAGAAACTGTATTGCGTTTTAGCCATGCAAACCGGGAAATGACCATAGCCCGCCTGCTCATACTGCTCAAACTGGTCTCTTATCGCCTTATCCGCATCGATATCATCCGCCCCGTAAACAGAGCGCGCCACGCAGCGCGTTTTTTCCCAGAGGCTCAGGCTGTCCTCGTAGAGCGTGCGGAACTGGGCATGGGGACTGTCGGCCAGCGCTTTTACCGCGGCAGCCAGGTCAGCTGCCCCGGCGCCGCCATTGGCCCACTGGGTACAAACATGGGCCTGCACCCCGCGCTGTTCCACATACGCCTTGATCGCATCGATTTCAGCCTGGCTGTCGCCCACAAAGTGGTTGATGGCCACTACCAGCGGCAGGCCGTACTGGCCGGTGTTGCGAATATGCCGACCCAGGTTTTCCAGTCCTCGCTCCAGGGCGGGTACATCCTCTGCCCCCAGGGCGGAGCGTTCCACCCCACCGTGCATTTTTAATGCCCTGACGGTCGCTACGATGACCGCGGCATCGGGGCGCAGCCCCGACTTGCGGCACTTGATGTTAAAGAATTTCTCGGCGCCGAGGTCCGCTCCAAACCCGGCCTCGGTAATCACGTAATCGGACAGCTTGAGGGCGGTGCGCGTTGCGATGATGGAATTGCAACCGTGTGCAATGTTGGCAAAGGGGCCGCCGTGGATGAAAGCCGGTGTGTTCTCCAGTGTCTGCACCAGGTTGGGGGCCAACGCGTCCTTCAACAGCACCGTCATCGCACCGGGTGCCTTCACCTCATCGGCTGTTACCGCAACACGATCGCGGGTGTAGCCAATCACGATTTTACCGAGTCGTTCCTGCAGGTCCTGCAGGTTGCGTGACAGGCAAAAAATCGCCATCACTTCAGATGCGACGGTGATGTCAAAGCCGCCCTCCATCGGGAAACCGTTGGCGGGGCCGCCGATGCCGGTAACGATCTGGCGCAGCTGTCGGTCATTGATATCCACCACCCGCCGCCAGGTGACACGGCGCAGGTCCAGCCGGACCTCGTTACTCCAGTGCACGTAGTTGTCGATCATCGCCGCCAGCAGGTTATGGGCGGCGCCGATGGCATGCATGTCACCGGTGAAATGCAGGTTGATGTCCTCCATCGGTACCACCTGGGCGTAACCGCCTCCGGCTGCGCCGCCTTTCAATCCAAAACAGGGTCCCAGGCTGGGCTCACGCAGGCATACCGATGCCTTCGCGCCCGCCTGGCTCATGGCATCGGCCAGGCCGATGGCTACCGTGGTTTTACCCTCGCCCGCCGGCGTCGGACTCATGGCGGTGACCAGCACCAGTTTGCCATCCGGCCTGTCATCCAGGCTCTCGACGTAGCCCATGTCCAGCTTGGCCTTGGTGTGCCCGTAGGGCACCAGGTGCTGCGCTGGGATGCCCAGTTGCTCGGCTATGTCCGTAATCGGTCGCGGCTGCGACTCGCGGGCGATTTCAATATCGGATTTCATCGGCTTGGCCTTCGTTTATTGTTGGTGGCGGGATGATCGTCAATTCTTGCGCGTAAACCGCCTGTAAACAAGCGCTTGCACTGCTGGTTTAATGATCTGGAACAATGGGACGGGCAATCGTATGCTGTGCGGGCAACCCGGACCCATGACCGCGGAAACAGTCCATGACCACATCCAGCCAGGCCCAGGCAAACACACTTCTTCAGGAACTCGATGAAAACGGTTACACCGTCATACCGGACTTCCTGTCACCACAGCAACTGGACCGCGTGAACGCGCAGTACGACTGCATGTTGGGAAGTCACAGCGGCCGCAACAATTTCGAGGGCAACCGAACCGAGCGGATCTACACGCTGGTGGCAAGGCACCGCTTGTTCCAGGACATCGTGGAAGATGCGCGAATCATGGCCCTGTGTGATGCGCTGCTGATGCCCAATTACCTGCTTACCGCCAGCCAGGCCATCGTGATCAGCCCGGGGGAAACCCCCCAACCCTGGCATACCGACGATTCCTTTTACCCCATCCCCAGGCCACGCCCGATGGTTAGCCTCTCAACTATCGTCGCGGTAGAGGCATTCACGCAAGACAATGGCGCCACCCAGGTGATACCCGGGAGCCACCGCTGGAGTGATGCGGAAATTGCCGGGAACTATATCAGTGGCGACATGGAAGCCGACCCCGATTTTGCACGACGACTCGACGACCTGGCAGTACCGGTACTGATACCCGCCGGTGCCTGTATCGTATTCGCCGGCACCCTGCTGCATCGCGGTGGCCAGAACCGCAGCGACACAACCCGGCGCGCCTTCTCCAACCAGTACTGCCAACCGTGGGCAAGGCCGCAGGAAAATTTTTTCCTGGCCATACCACCGGACGCGGTCGCACAGATGTCACCCTGCGTGCAGTCGCTGCTGGGCTACTCCATCCATCCACCCTTTATGGGCCAGGTGAGTGCCTATCACCCGCTCAAGGCACTCCGACCCGGCTTCGTCCCACCGGCATTCAGAGCGCCGAATACCGATTAGCTGTGAACTTTTTCACAGTCGGCAATCTTCGGTTGACCTGCGCGGTTCGCGGCCTCAGGATTACGCGCAGCGCTGGAGCGCAACTACTTTTTTCATTTTTGAGTGAGCAACATGATCACGCAACTGCAACAACAGGCTTGTATGTACACGAGTCACGGGTCCTCCCCCGTGGCCATTGTGCGCCTGTGGAAAGGCGGCGTGATTTGAGGATGCTATGAAGTAACAACAATTCTTTAAAGGCCTCCGAGAATCCTGATTCCGGGGGCCTTTTTTCGTTCCAGCAAGAAAAAGTCTTTCGCATTCAGGGTTCCCGACCAACTGGGACGAGAACCGTGAAAAGGTCATTGCACAACAATATTCGCACCATCTACCTGATGGGTTTCTGCCTCAATTTTATGGTGGTGCTGCCCGTTTTCGTGCCGCTGTTGCAGGGTCACGGGCTGTCCATGAGCCAGGTCCTGCAGACCCAGGCCTTGTTCGCATTGACGATTGCGCTGTGCGAGGTGCCATCGGGTTACTTTGCGGATATCTGGGGCAGGCGTCCCGCGATACTGCTGGGCGCCGCCTTGAACGCGGTGGGCTTCGCGTCCCTGCTGTGGGCCGACAGTTTTGCCGACTTCGTGATCTATGAAGTGATACTCGGCGTGGGCTTCAGCCTGATATCAGGTGCCGACCTCGCCATGCTCTACGATACGGAGGTGTACCTGCGCAAGCGCGGCCTGCCCGGTGGGGCCGGTGCCGGCAAATCCCTGAGCCGGCTTATCTCAGTAGAAGCGGCCGCGTCAGGCATCGCCGGCATCACCGCCAGTTTACTGCTGCTGCAATCCCTGGACTGGGTCGTTATCGCACAGGTTTTCGCAGGCGCCCTGCCACTGCTGCTGGCGATCTCCCTGGTGGAAGTTCCCAGGGCACCCAGCGAGGCAAGCCACCGGGACAATATGCGCCAGATCGTCGAATTGCTGCTGTTCGGAAAGCCCGTGGTGTTGTGGACCGCGTTCGCAATCGCGGTGTTCGGACTGCTGGCAGTCTACGTATTCTGGGTTTATCAGAAGTACTGGGAACTGCAGGCCGTGCCACTGGAATACTTTGGCTACATCTGGGCAGGATTCGCATTGGCGATCAGCCTGTCGGCCAGGTTCACCCCTGCGCTGGAAAGCCGCCTGGGCACTCGCGCACTGCTGTTCCTCATAGCGGTACTGCCACTGGCGGGACTGCTGGGGATGGCGCTGGGTAATGGCTGGCTGGGTGTGATGTGCGGGCTGCTGATCCAGCTGTCCCGGGGCGTTAGCATGAGCCTGTTTTACGAAGCACTGAACAGCCGCGTACCCGGCGACTTCCGGGCCACGGTGAACTCGCTGGTCAGCCTGGGGGTAAGAGCGGTCTTCATCGTGACCGGGCCGGTACTGGGTTATGCCCTGGACCGCTTTGGCATGCAGTCGACACTGCTGGGACTGCTGGCGGTATTTGCCCCGCTGCTGGGGCTGGTACTGGTACCGCTGGTGATCCGTATTCGCCGCGAGCAGCGCGATGCGGCGGCCGATGCCATACCTGCCGGTTGACGGCGGGCGCTGCAGCGGGCTCATTTCAGGTAAACTTGAGCAGCGGAGGATCAACCCATGCCCGATACCGGCACAGCATTTGCCATAAGCGCCCCGTCGATATTCGACGGGGCGCACTTTCTGCAGGACCACTGTGTGATCGTCCGTGACCAGGTCGTGGAGCGTCTCGCGCCGCTCGCACAGTGCCCTCCAGCCCTTGATGTTGTCGAACTGGCCGATGGAACGCTTGCCCCGGGTCTGATCGACCTGCAGGTTAACGGCGGTGGTGACCTGATGTTCAACAACGATCCGAGCGAGACAACGCTGGCGACCATGCTCAACGCACATCGTGCCAGCGGCACCACCACGATGATGCCCACACTCATCAGCGACACCCGGGACATACAGGAACGGGCTGTTGCCGCTGTGCGGGCGGCACGTGCTGCAGCCAACCCGGGCATACTGGGCATTCATCTCGAAGGCCCCTACTTTAACGTCGCCCGCCGGGGCGCACACCGGGCCGATATGATCAGGCAGGTCGGCGACCGTGACATCGACTGGTTATGCACGCTCACGGACATGCCGGTGATCGTGACGCTCGCCCCGGAGCACGCCGCCCCCGGACAGGTTCGGCAACTCAGTAGCGCGGGCGTCCATGTCTGCGCCGGGCACAGCAATGCGACTTATGAACAGCTGCTAGCGGCCATTGATGAGGGACTGGAGGGCATCACCCATCTGTTCAATGCCATGAGCGCCCCGACCCCCAGGGAGCCGGGCCTGGCG